>C687J35174_10007961_pt1 | contig 13554 bp, 11 predicted proteins | sample RifCSPhighO2_01_FD_35174 | JGI IMG/M metagenome (IMG submission 35174) | reverse complement strand
GTAATTTATCATGATATATAATATTATCTATGAAAAATATGAATAATTTTGAAGACCCGAGAGAAAATCCGAAAATTGAGGGTGGAAACGCTGCGCCAAACGAAATTCGCTATCCGCGCAAAAGAATCGAGCGGGAAGTCACGGAAGAAATGGGAAATCCTAATCTCGCTGAGAAAGCCAACAGAGAAAATGACCTTATAACCGATGTGAATTCAATAATCCTAGCTGGTGGATTTTATTTTGACGACAAGACCAAAGGTTTCCGCCATGGGTACGAACATAATCCGAAAGCTGTTGCGGCAATGGAGAAAAAACAAAATGAATTACGCGTCATTCGAGAGCAGTTTGGTGAAGAACTGGATTTATTCAGATTAAAGAGTTTTTTAAGATGTCGCGCAGAAAAGCTTTTTTGGCCAACAGAAAGATTTCTGGACAAGCTCTATCAGCCAGAAACAATTGAGAAATTGGCCGGGAAGTTAAATGGGAGTGAAACAAAACAGCTGCTTGAGTTTATTCAGCAAGGTCTAGCCAGGCCGCTTGGTACGCTTCTTGAGAATAAATGGATTTGCGAACAAGCTGTAGCTGAGGGAAACCGTGGCGATGAAAACTACAGTTTAATGAAAGAATCATATTCGAGAAAGGATGTTGGGGAATGCGAACATAATCTTCTCTGTCTTTCTAAACTTCTTCCTGTGCTGCCCGAGGATGTTCAAGAACAAAATCAAAGGCTAGTAGATGAAACATTGCATCTATTGGATTGGGTAAAGGAAAAAGGACAGTGGCAACAGTAACATTAGTAACATTGAATTCGTGGCTACCTTGACTCTGGTGATACACTTTTGATACACTTGAGGTATGGCCACATTAAAAACCAGAATCAATATAAGCTTATCAAAAGAAGTTGACCACGCTTTGGCGGCGCTTGCCAAACGCGACCGCATACCTCGTGCCACAAAAGCGGTGGAATTACTTAATCTTGCCCTTGAGCTTGAAGAAGATTCGGCTTGGGACGCTTTGGCGCGCCAAAGAGACACCCGGGGTGCGCGATTCCTTTCTCACAAAGAAGTATGGAAATGAGGTTTGATATTGAATATCATTATTTAGTTGAAAGGGAAGATATTCCTCGATTGTCTAGGTTCTGGCAAGATGAAGTAAGATTAGCAATTGAAACAAAATTAACTACTCGCCCAGATCTTTACGGCAAACCACTTCGCCGGTCCATTGCTGGATATAAAAGATTGCGTGTGGGTGATTACCGAGTTATCTACAGAATTGAAAGAGAAATAGTTAAAATAATGATAATCAGGCACAGAAGTGTTGTTTATAAAATGATTGGAAGGCGGCTTTAATTTTGCTTTTTCTTGGTGTTTAGTTTACTCTATATATACACGCTTCGGCGGTTTTTCTTTTTATGAATAGAGATTATCCATTAGAAAAAGTGCGTAATTTCGGCATTATTGCCCATATCGACGCCGGCAAGACCACGGTCAGCGAGCGGATTTTATTTTACACCGGCATGACCCACAAAATCGGCGAAGTCCACGAGGGCGACACCGTGACCGACTGGATGGAGCAAGAGCGCGAGCGCGGTATCACCATCACCGCCGCCGCCATCACTTGCTTTTGGAATCCGACTTATATGCCGAAAGAAGATACTTCCAAAAAAGTTCGGTTTAATATTATTGATACACCGGGCCATATTGATTTTACCGCCGAAGTGAAGCGAAGCTTGCGAGTGCTGGATGGCGCGATTGTGGTTTTTGACGGCGTCGCCGGCGTAGAGCCGCAAAGNGAAACCAACTGGCGTTACGCCGAAGAGGGCAAAGTGCCNCGNCTTTGTTTTGTCAATAAAATGGACCGAATGGGCGCGTCTTTTGAATTTTCCTACAAATCAATTTTGGAACGATTGTCCAAAAGCGCCGTTAGAATGCAAATTCCTATTGGCTTGGAAGAAAATCACCAGGGGGTNGTGGACTTGCTAAAAATGAANGCCTACTATTTTGAAGGTCAAATGGGCGAAAAAGTTTTGGAAAAAGAAATTCCGGCGGAGCTCGTGGCGGAAGCGAAAAAATACCGCGCCGAATTGATTGAAAAAATCGTGGAACACGACGACGCGCTGATGCATCAATTTTTTGAAGGCAAGGAAATTTCACTGGCGGATTTGAAAAAAACGCTGCGCCGGGCAGTGATTGCGGCCAAAATTTTCCCGGTCTTCACCGGTTCGGCTTTGAAAAATAAAGGCGTGCAATTAGTTTTGGACGCGGTGGTGGATTACTTGCCGAGCCCGATTGAAGTACCGCCGGTGCGTGGCCTCGACCCCAGAACCGGCGAAACAATCAGCCGCCAGTCCTCCGACGAAGAACCATTCTCGGCTTTGGTTTTTAAATTACAGACCGACCCGTTCGTCGGCCAGTTGAACTTTTTCCGCGTCTATTCCGGCTCGGTGGAAACCGGCAGTTATATTTATAATTCCACTAATGGCAAAAAAGAACGTTTGGGCCGAATCGTCCGNCTCCAAGCTGACAAGCGCGAGGAAGTGGAAAAGGTTTTTGCCGGCGAAATTGCCGCTGCNGTCGGTTTGAAAGAAGCCAAAACCTCCAGCACGCTTTGCGATGAGGATCAGCCGATTATTCTAGACCCGATTAAGTTTGCCGACCCAGTTATCTCTATGAGAATTGAGCCGAAGACCAAAGCCGACCAGGAAAAAATGGGTACGGCTTTGAAGCGGCTGTCCGATGAGGACCCGACTTTCAAAATCAAATCCGACCCGGAAACCGGTGAGACGGTCATTTGGGGTATGGGCGAATTGCAACTGGAAATTATGGTGGATCGAATGAAGCGCGAATTCGGCGTGGTGGCGTCAACCGGCAAACCGCAAGTGGCTTACAAGGAAACGATTACTACCGAGGCCGAAGCGGAAGGTAAATACATCCGCCAAACCGGCGGTCACGGCCAATATGGTCATGTCAGAATCACCATCCGACCGCTCAAGCCAATTGCTGGTGGTAAAAAAATCCCCAAGAACGTCAAACGTGACGATGAATTTGAATTTATCAATTCCATCAAAGGCGGTGTGATTCCGTTGGAATTCATTCCGGCGGTGGAAAAAGGCGTGCGCGAAGGAATGGATAGGGGGGTGGTGGCCGGCTTCCGCTTGGTTAATATTTCTTGTGAACTGACTTTCGGTTCTTATCACGACGTGGATTCTTCGGAAATCGCCTATAAAATCGCCGCTTCGCAGGCCCTTCAAGACGCGGCCAGACGCGCTAAACCGGTGCTTTTGGAACCAATTATGAAAGTGGAGGTGGTCACGCCGGAAAAATTTATGGGTGATGTTACTGGTCACTTGGGCAGTAAGCGGGCGCAAATTGAAGGCCTTGATGAGCGGGGCATGAGTAAAGTGATTCGGGCGAAAGTGCCATTGTCGGAAATGTTCGGCTACATTACCACTTTGCGTTCCATGACCGAGGGCCGCGCCAGCTATACGATGGAATTTGATAAATATGAAATCGTACCGGGCAATGTCGCTCAAGAAATAATTGAGTCGCGGAAGTAAAAAAGCTTGCCCCGAACCAAATGGTTTTTCGCCTACACTAACTTTCAGCGATCGCTGTTTTTAGGTGTATGTCCAATATATGTCTGAAAGTGGATAAGTAAATGGCTTGATTGCGTTATCCAGATAGAGAAAATAATTAAATATGCTACAATTTCCGAATGTTTCGTCCCAAAGAGGAAAAAAGCGGTTTGGAGAAATTGCAGGAAAAAATTTATTCGAATCAGGGCGACGTTGACAAAGAACGCCGCGAGTTTCAGGACGACAACGCACCAGCAGTGAAAGGCGACTGGAATGATGGCGGCTTGCCAAAATATCTTTTCATGGGCGCGCCAATCAGGGGTTCATTGGTAAAATATTTTTTCATCGCGGCGGCGGTGTTCTTTTTGGTTTCGGCCGGCTTTGCCGGCTATATGTTTCTTGGTGGCGGGCAAACAATTTCCGGCAATAATGTGAATATCTCCGTCGCCGGGCCAGTGTCGATTGGCGGCGGCGAAGAATTACCGCTTACCATCATCATTGATAATCAAAATCCCGCAGCGATGGGGGCGGTTGACTTAGTGATAGAATTTCCTGCCGGCACGCGCCAGGCCGGCGATGTCGGCAAAGAATTTCTGCGGCAAAGAGAAACGATTGGCACGATTGCTTCCGGTGAAAGCGTGAGACGGGAAATCCGGGCGGTTTTATTTGGTCAAGAGAAGGAAACAAAAGAAATCGTCGTTTCCGTTGAATACCGCGTGCCTGGTTCCAGCGCTTTGTTATTTAAGGAAAAGAAATTTGAGATTGTTTTAAGTTCAGCACCGGTGGCTGTTGCGGTTAACGCGCCGACGGAAATTTCAGCCGGATTACCTTTTGAACTGGTGGTCTCCATCGCTTCTAATTCAGAAAATGTCATTGAAAATCTTTTGCTCAAGGTCGAATATGGCTTTGGTTTTATTTTCTCTGACTCCGAGCCAAAATCACTTTCGGGGGGTAATACTTGGCGGCTCGGCGATTTAAAACCCGGCAGCAAGCGAACAATTAAAATTCGCGGCCGATTTGAAGGTCAAAATGAAGAAGAGAAGGTCTTCCGTTTTACTGTCGGCACGGCGGACAAACAAGACGAGAAGCTCATCGGCACCGCTTTCTTGACCGCCAATCAAGCTATTATTTTGAAAAAGCCGGCCGTCGGGGTATCAATCGTCTTAAATGGCGACACCGTTTCCAAAGAAATCGTTACCGCTGCCGGCAGTCAAATCAGAGCTGATCTGCTTTTAAATAACAACTCGGCAACGCCAGCTGAAAGCGTTGAAATCCTCGCTGCCTTGGCCGGTTCGGCCTTTAATCGCTTCGCTGTCACCACCGACGGCTATTATCGTTCTACTGATAACCTGGTGGTTTGGAACAAAAACACCACCGCCGCGCTGACGCAGCTTGACCCCGGCGCCAAAACGTCACTAAGCTTAGGTCTCATCGTCCTGGATATGGCTTCTTTAATCAGCGCCGGCATTACCAATCCGACAATGATTGTTGACGCGACTGTCAAAGGCCAAACCGTTGCTGGTGGCAAGAAATCGGATTTTAGCGCCAAGGATTCTAAGACAATAAAAATTTCTTCAGAGTTGTCGCTGGACGCCAAGCTTACTTATTACGACGGACCGTTTCAGAACAAGGGGCCGATTCCGCCCAAAACCGACACCGAAACCTTTTACACTGTTACCTTAAAAATCGCCAACGCAGTTAATAATGCTTCCAATGTTTCGGTCACTGGCCGCCTGCCGCTTTACGCCAGATTTCTTGGCGTAGTCAGCCCGCAAACGGAAAATTTGGTGTTTAATCAATTGGGCGGCATGATAATCTGGAATGTTGGCAAGGTCTCGGCCTTGGCCGGTTTTACCGGCTCGGCGCGGGAGGTCTCATTCCAAATCGCCGTTCTGCCAAGCATCACCCACATCGGTTCGTCCCCCTTGGTAATGACTAACATCGAAGCGCTCGGCGATGATGATTTTACTGGCGAAAAGTTAAACGGCGGTGTTAACGATCTCACTACCGATTTGCGTGCTGATTCCAGAGCTAAATCTTTGGACGGCGTTGTGGTCAGATAATCCCATTAGAAGTTCAAAGAATAATAAAATATGACAAAAAACATAAATAGTTCAACTTCTAACGGGAACAAACAACCTGACTTACTAGAAAAAATCGTATCGCTTTGCAAACGGCGAGGTTTTGTTTTCCCCGGTTCGGAAATTTACGGCGGCTTTGCTGGCACTTATGATTACGGTCATTATGGTTTGGCGCTTAAAAAAAATATTCAGCAATCGTGGTGGCAACATTTCGTTGAGAACCAAGAAAATATGTATGGTATGGATGCGGCAATTTTAATGAATCAAAAAGTTTGGCGGGCGAGCGGCCATGCCGAAGGCTTTGCCGACCCATTAGTTGAATGCGAGGAGTGTAAAAAACAATTTAGAATTGACCAACTTGATTTCCCAAGGTTGAACCTTAAAGACTCCGAAAAGGTTCAACCTTTATGTCCTGACTGCGCCGGCAAACTCAGTGAAGCGCGCCAATTCAATATGATGTTCAAGACGAACATCGGCGCGGCGGAAAACGAGAATTCTGTTTCTTATCTTCGCCCTGAAACGGCGCAGGGAATGTTCGCCAATTTCAAAAATGCCCTAGATGCTTATCACCCGAAATTACCGTTCGGTTTGGCGCAGATTGGCAAGGCCTTCCGCAACGAAATCGCGCCGCGCGATTTTCTATTCCGGACGCGAGAGTTTGAGCAAATGGAAATTGAATATTTTGTGAATCCGAAGGATTGGAAAAAAAGTTTTGAGGATCTTCGTCTAGAAACCAAAAAGTGGCTTGCCGAAATTGGTTTGGCATCAGAGAAAATTCACGAATTGGAAGTGCCCGATGGCGAGCGAGCGCATTATTCCAAAAGAACCATTGATTTTGAATATGATTTTCCTTTTGGCCGCAATGAACTTTATGGTTTGGCTTATCGCACCGATTTTGACTTAGCGAATCACTCGCGGGAAAGCGATGTCTCGCTGGAATATCTAGATGAGGAGTCAAAAGAAAAATTTATACCTCATGTCATTGAGCCGTCTTTTGGTTTGGATAGAACTTTTTTGGCTTTGCTTTGCGAAGCTTACACCGAAGATGAAATGAATAATGAAAAACGCACTTATCTTAAACTTTCACCAAAAATCGCGCCGGTGAAAGTAGCAATATTTCCATTACTTCGCAACAAACCGGCTCTAGTGAAAAAAGCCCGAGAAGTTTTTAAATTCTTACATTCTAAGTTACAGGTTACAGGTTACATGATTGAATGGGATGACAACGGTAATATCGGCAAGCGCTACCGCCGTCAGGATGAAATTGGCACACCCGCGACGATTACTTGCGATTTTCAAACACTTGAAGATGATACCGTAACAGTCCGAGACCGAGATACAGGAAAACAGGAGAGGGTAAAAATTGCCGAATTAGTGGACACCTTGCAAAATAAATTGGCATAGTCTATGGTGGCACACTCATTGTTCTCCTTGACCCGCTACTTGTTGGCGGGTTTTTTCTTTTTCTTCCACCGAAAGTTTGCTACATCCGGCATTCGTGATATTATGACGACATGAAAGATAAACTTCATTACAGTGTAATTTTTCAGGCGGAACCGGAAGGCGGTTACACGGCGATTGCCCCGGCTTTGCCTGGTTGCGTTTCTTACGGCAAGACGATAGAAAAAGCGAAAATAAATATTAAAGAAGCGATGGAACTTTATCTTGAATCGCTTGCCGCTCACGGAGAAAAACCGGGGATTGAGAATAATACTTTTGTTTCTTCTGTTGGAATTTCCCCAGTACGAGCTTATGCCTAAAAAGTATAAAGTTTTTACTTCCGCCAAGCTCATCAAATTGCTCGAACGGCAAGGTTTTTATATTGACCGGAGTCGTGGTAGCCATTTTGTTTTGCGAAATGAAAAACTTAAAGCAACAATTGTAGTACCTAAACACAGAGGAGATTTGCCTCAAGGAACTTTAGCGGCAATAATTGAGCGCAGTAAATTAGATGAAAATTTATTTAAACCATAAATAATTATGAAATTCTCTAAGACAATTTTGCCCAGTGGGTTGCGATTGGTGACAGTGCCGATGAAAGATAACCCAACAGTCACGGTTTTAGTGCTGGTGGAAGCCGGCTCTAAATACGAAACCGAAGCTAACAACGGTGTCTCCCACTTCTTAGAGCACATGTGTTTCAAGGGCACGAAAAAACGCCCGACGGCGCTGGCGATTTCTCATGAACTGGATTCCATTGGTGCCCAATATAACGCTTTTACCGCTCAAGAATTTACCGGCTATTTCGCCAAGGGCCAATTCGGCGACCGAGCGCAACTATTGGACGTGGTTTCTGACATTTATCTAAATTCCACCTTGCCGGCCGAAGCGATGGAAAAAGAGCGTGGCGTGATTATTGAAGAAATTAATATGTATGAAGACATTCCGCAACGACAAGTGGCAGATGAATTTATGGCATTGCTTTATCCCGAACAACCGGCCGGTTATTCTATTGCCGGCACCAAAGAACATATTAAGGTAATGAAGCGTGAAGATTTTTTAAATTATCGCAAAGCTCATTATCTTTCCCAAGCGACTGTGGTAGTGGTGGCCGGCAACATTGACGAGGAAAAAGTGAAAAAGGAAGTGGTGGCGGCTTTTAAAAATTCGCCGACGGGCAATAAATCGTCAAAACCGGCAGTAGTAGAAAAACAAAAAAAGCCGGCGCTGGCGGTCAAAGAAAAAAAGACCGACCAAACCCATTTTATTTTAGGCGTCCGAAGTTTTGGGATTTTTGACAAAAGAGATATTGTTTTGCGTTTGCTGGCGGAAGTTTTGGGCGGCGGGATGAGCTCGCGGTTGTTTCAAAAACTGCGCGAGGAAATGGGTGTTTGCTATTATGTCAAAGCCGACAATGACGCCTTTACCGACCACGGCATTTTCGGCGTTGCCGCCGGCGTGACTCCCGCTCGATTGGCGGAAGTCGTCAAAGCGGTTTTGGTGGAATTTCAAAAATTAAAAAAAAGGCCGGTTGCCGCCGCCGAGTTGGTGAAAGCCAAAGCCCATTTAATTGGCTCAATGTTCCTGTCGTTGGAATCGTCGGATTCACTCGCCGAGTATTACGGTTTTCAGGAAGTTTTTAAAAAAGAAATAAAAAAGCCGGCGGAAATCGCCGAAAAAATAAAGGCGATTTCCGCCGCCGATTTGAAAAATCTCGCCGGCGAGATTTTCGTGGAAAGCCAGCTTAACCTCGCTGTCATTGGCCAAAACGCCGATAAAATTGAATTAGAAAAGACCTTGCGTTTTGCGTAAATTAGGAAATTTGCTTTTTAGGGCGGCATATATTAGAGTAGCGCCACCGAGTCATTCGGTAGTTTTTAGTTTTACGCTTTTAGTTTTAATTTTGAAACTGTGCCAACCATCAATCAGCTTATAAAAAGAAAACGAATTAAAATCGCACGGAAACCGAAATCCGTGGCTTTGATGCGTACTTTCAATACTTTGAAAAACCGACCGAACTTTTTTCCCTCACCGTTCAAAAGGGGTGTCTGCACCAAAGTAACGACCAAGACGCCGAAGAAACCGAACTCGGCTATTCGGAAAATCGCCCGCGTTCGTCTAACCAACGGCATGGAAGTAACCGCTTATGTACCGGGCATTGGCCACACTTTACAGGAACACGCGGTGGTGGTGTTGCGCGGCGGCCGGGTAAAAGATGTCGGCTTGCGTTATCAAATCGTCCGTGGCAAGTTGGACGCGACTGGCGTAGAAAACCGCAAAAAGGGTCGCAGCCAATATGGAGCAAAGAAACCGAAGAAGGTATAAATAAAAATGTAAAAATCAAAGTTCAAAATGACAATTTATTATAGTAAAAAATTTTAAGATTTTACATTGTAATTTTTCATTTTGATTTTTAATATTTCCATTAATTAATATTATGCGCAGAAAAGCAAAAATAAAAGCGATAGTGAAGCCCGACAAAACTTACGGTTCGCTGAAAGTTTCTAAGTTTACCAATTACATAATGAAGCAGGGCAAAAAGACGATTGCCAAAAAAATCGTCTACGGTGCCTTTGATGCCATTAAAGAAAAAACCAAAACCGCTAATCCGCTGGAAATTTTTGAATTGGCTTTGAAAAATACCGCGCCGACCATGGAAGTGCGTTCGCGGCGCGTCGGCGGCGCCAACTATCAGGTGCCGGTGGAAGTTCGGCCCGAGCGGCGGCAAGCGTTGTCTATTCGCTGGCTGGTGGACGCGGCAGCGGGTAAAAAGGGCAAACCGATGGCGGAAAAACTAGCCGATGAAATCATCGCTGCTTCCAAGAACGAAGGCGAAGCGGTCAAAAAACGCGAAAACACTCACAAAATGGCGGAAGCCAATAAAGCCTTTGCTCATTTTGCGTGGTAAAAATTATTTGTGAATGTACTCTATTATCACCACCTCAGCGATTGTCGTTCGTTTCAGAAATAGCGGAGAGAACGGCAAAATTTTTTCGCTGTTTTGCCGCGAATTAGGCTTGGTTAAAGCGCACGCCCAGGGCGTGCGCAAAGCCAATTCCAAACTGCGCTCGCATTTGGCGGATTTTTCTTTGGCAAAAGTCTCACTAGTGCGCGGCAAAAATTTTTGGCGACTGACCGGTGCTACTGCCGAGAAAAATTATTTTCAATCCCTAAAAATCGCGCCGCTTAAATTGAAAACGGCGGCTAATATTGTTCGTTTACTGGAACGCTTGCTTCACGGTGAGGAAAAAAACGAAACACTTTTTGATTTGGTGAAAAATGGTTTTGATTTTTTGGAAAATTTACCGACAGAAAAAGAAACTATTCTGGCTTTTGAAACCGCGTTGGTCTTACGGGTTCTTCATCGGCTTGGTTATCTCGGTAAACATCAAGACACTATTTCATTCGCCCCCGCCCTAAGCGGACCAGCCTCGAGCTGGAAAACTTTCGATTGGAACGAAAAACTTTTAATTGCCATACAGCCCAAAATCCCAGACCTCATCGCCGTCATCAACCAATCCCTTCACGAAAGCCATTTGTAAATATTTATGGATAAAAAGGATAAAAAATATTTGAGCAGATATTTGCTATCGCTAGTATCTGCTGAAAACATTACGCGGGACCAAAAATTTGTCAATTGTTGGTGACTATGATAGAGTATTGGTGTTATTAATTTAATCGCTGGTTTTTGGAAACCTAAAACCCCGTAGTAGAATTCAATTTTTGACAGTTTTCTTGATTATCGAGAACACCGTCAAGAATTGGAAATTCTATTTTATCGGGGAATCCGTAGAAATTCACTACAAGACAGGTCCGAAAATCAGCTCCGTTTATGAAAACAAAAGAATACGCTTTGGAGGTGGGCGGCAAGAAATTAACCGCCGAGTTCACTGATTTGGCCGACCAGGCCAACGGTTCGGTGATCGTCCGTTTGGGTAACACCACAGTTTTGGTAACCGCCGTCATAGGCAAGTATGAAAAAGATGCCGACTATTTTCCTTTAACTGTTGATTACGAAGAAAGATTTTACGCCGCCGGCCAGATTTTGGGTTCGCGCTTTATGCGCCGCGAAGGCCGGCCGTCGGACGAGGCGGTGCTTTCCGGCCGGGTTGTGGACCGCACTATCCGGCCATTATTCAATCAAGAATTGCGCCAGGAAGTGCAGGTGGTGGTAACGATTCTTTCCATCGCTGAAGACGACCCCGACATTCCAGCTATCATCGGCGCCTCGCTGGCGCTCGGCGCCTCCGACATTCCTTGGAACGGCCCGGTCTCGGCCGTTCGTATTGGCGTTTTGGAAGACGAAAAAAATTTCCTCGTCAATCCGACTTACGAAACCAGAAACGCTGGCGAGAACAAATTGGATTTGCTGGCTTGCGGCAAAGACGGCGCGATTAACATGATTGAAATCGGCGCCAAGGAAGTAGCCGAAGGCGTGATTGTTAAAGCCTTGGAAACGGCATCGGAAGAAATTGAAAAAATCCAAAGTTGGCAGAAAAAAATTATCAAGGAAATCGGCAAAGAAAAATTGACCATCGCCGAATCGCAACCATCGGCTGAATTGGTCCGATTGTTTGAAACCGAAATTGATAAAAAACTTTTTGACGCGATTTTTAGCGGCCCGGGGAAACATCAAATCTATAATCTAAAAGAAGGGTGGCTGAAAGTTTTCGCTGAAAAACTGCCGGATGAAAAACTGGCGCTGGCGGATTTTTACTTTGAAGAAAAAATAAACGAATTGGTTCACCGCGAGGCGATAGAAAACGAGCGACGGCCAGATGGTAGAAAAATGGACGAATTGCGCCCCTTGTTTGCCAAAGCCGGCGGTGTTTCGCCAATTCTTCACGGCTCGGGTATTTTCTATCGCGGTGGCACGCATATTCTTTCGGCCTTAACTTTGGGTGGTCCGGGCGACACTCAAATAGTTGAAGGTATGGAAGTCCAGACCAAAAGACGCTTTATACACCATTACAATTTTCCGCCGTTTTCTTCGGGTGAGACGGGTAAAGTGGGAGGAATGAATAGGCGGGCCATCGGCCATGGCGCGCTGGCGGAAAAAGCGCTTTCAGCAGTGATTCCCGACAAAGAAAAATTTCCTTACACCATCCGCATTGTTTCCGAAGCATTGGCTTCTAACGGTTCAACCTCTATGGGCAGTGTTTGCGGTTCCACTTTGGCGTTAATGGATGCCGGTGTGCCGATTAAAACGCCGGTGGCTGGTATTGCCTCCGGTCTAATGCTCTCCTTCGATTACGCTAAGGATAAAAAATATAAGGTGCTGACTGATATTCAGGGACCGGAAGACCACCACGGCGATATGGATTTCAAAGTGGCTGGCACCGACAACGGCGTTACCGCTGTCCAGATGGATGTTAAGGTCAACGGCATCCCCATTAAAATTTTAGGTGAAGCGTTTGAAGCGGCAAAAAAAGCTCGCCGGCAAATTCTTGAGGTCATTAAAAAAGAAATTTCCGCGCCTCGTTCTGATATTTCACCAAACGCCCCGAAAATTATTTCCATCAAAATTAAACCGGAGCAAATCGGCTCTATCATCGGCACCGGCGGCAAAACCATCAATGAAATTATGGAAAAGACCGGCGCGGAGATTGACATTGAAGATGACGGCACGGTCTTTTTCACCGGCAAAAACGGTTCGGCTGAAGCAGCCCAAAAAATCGTGGAAGAAATGACGCACGAATACAAACCAGGCGAAAAATATGAGGGCTCGGTCACACGGCTGATGGACTTTGGCGCTTTCGTCAAAATCGGACCCAATGCCGAAGGCATGGTTCACATTTCCGAAATCGCGCCGTTCCGGATTGACCAAATTTCCAGCGCCCTGCAAGAAGGCGATATCGTGCCGGTTATGGTCAAAGAAATTGACGAAAAAGGCAGAATCAATTTGTCCATTAAGGCCGCCGACCCGAGTTTCGCCGAGAAAAAAGGCATCAAGCCCGGCACCGGTATGGGAGGCGGTGGCGGTTTTGGAGGAGGCTTCCGTTCCCAAGGTGGCCGGCCAGAAAGAAGGAGAAGGTACTAAAATTCCAACCCCGCCCAAACCCTCCCCAAAGGGGAGGGTTAAGCCCCCTTTCTTTTGGAGAGGGGGCTATGGGGGTGAGGAAGACGCTTCTAAAATTTAGAAACCAAGAATGTGAAAATAATCTACGGTCGTAAGTTATTTTCACATTGGAGTTTTTAACAGAAAAAAAGTTTGTCAAATTTTGACTTGCATTTCAATTTAGGGTAGACTTGGGGCATGAAAACCTTGGAAAAAATAATTGGCTTAAAGGATTTGCGACTTAACGCCAAAAACTATATTGATGCCGCTAGTCGGGGACAATCTTTCGTTGTAGTTAATCGCTCCCAACCTATTTTTAAGGTTATGCCTGTGGACGAATGGGGAGATGAGGGGGTCTGGGAAACCGTCGTAGATTTCACTAAAATAAAAAAAGGGGGGGT
>C687J35174_10007960_pt1 | contig 13555 bp, 20 predicted proteins | sample RifCSPhighO2_01_FD_35174 | JGI IMG/M metagenome (IMG submission 35174) | reverse complement strand
CATACCCATGGGCAAATCAACATAGTTGCCGGCATAATTTGGCTCAGAACATAAGCGTATTTGCTCAGCGGGCAAAGGCGGCCGATAAGTTGGATTAGGGGTCATATCAGCGCCGCTTGGAATATAATTGACGGCGGTGCAATTGGTGAGGGTGGGTTTCGGCGATCCATAAGTAACATAGACATCTTTAGAAAACTTACGTTTACGATAATGTTCAATCTTATAGACGACACCATTACATTCAACAATCATATTATTAGTAATACCCTTGGGCAAGACGATGGCACATTGAGACTCATTATTATATTTAGAATCTAACTTAGTAATATCTTGTGCAACTAATACAGACCAGTTGGCCGGATCACATTTAGGTTTGGCGAACAAGGCCACATTAGCATCCTTGCCTAGTTGTACACTAGAGATAGTTTTAAGATATGGTGATGAGAGATCATGCATGCCATATCCGAGATCGATATACTTACCTCCGAATTCCGGATCAACAAATAATCTCGCATTTGTGGCCTTCATCGGCGGAAGAGATACGGCATCCCCTGCTTCTTTTGTCTCTGTTCCGCTGGGCTCGGGTGCACTTGGTTCGGATGCACTTGGCGCCGCAGTTGGTTCGGGCTGAAGTGGCGGAGCATCATATACGGGCTGGTCAATTGTGGTTGGCGTTCCTGGTGCAGTAGTCGGCGCCCCCTCCGCTGGTTTCTCACTAGGCGGGGGCATACTGACCGGTGGCAAGCCGACCGATGGGACAAACGGCGGCAAAATTTCATCACTTGCCGGCTTCTCCTCGTCTGCATATACATAATAAATAATAATCATCGTTGTGATCATAACGACCGAAATAAGACCAATAATCAGAGGCAGGCCCATTTATATTTACGAGATGAAAAAAGATTATCATTGTATATATACTTGTATTACTCTTCGATCAATAGAATAAACATGAAGGGAATCACATTTGGATACGCTATATTATTCACAATTCTATTATCATTCGTACTTTTGCCATTAATGTTAGGTGGACCAATGGTGTACGGCGTTGCATACTCAATTGGTTGGCTCCTGATTCTTCTATATTGGTTCTATGGTATGATAATACTTAACCCCGAAGGTTACTTAGGCTGTGTTTGATGGGTGTACCCAAAATTGAATTTCGTCAGAGCGAATATGTTAAATACTAATTAGTCTGCAGCCCACAATGGATTCAAGTCCTATTGTACTACCCAAGCCGGAGGAGACCATAGATCCTCTTACCCCGATCAAACTCTTGGTTGGATCAATCAACCAAGAAATAACTATAATTTGGCAAGAAGCACGTTTATCGAAGACGCTCACGGATATGATCATTGAATGTGGTCCAGATGCGATAATTCCTCTGGCGAATGTTCTCCCGGACTCATTTAAATATATCCTAGAATGGATACGCTATCATGCTGCTCATCCAGATCCCGTTCCTTCTGATGAAGAGAAATATCGTACGGATAACATTTCGGATTGGGACAAAGCATTCTTGACACGAATTGAGTCACATATTACTGCTCCTGATGTAGATATTAATAATCGGTATGTCAAATTAGATATGCCTTTCGTCATCCTAATCGAAAGTAATTATTTGGATATTCGTGGATTGCTGGATCTATGTTGTAAAAATATAGCGAATAAAATAAAAGGTAAACAACCGGAAGAAGTGAAGGAAGCTTTCAAAATCCCAGTTGAGTCCATCTATTATAAACCGCCAGCTACAGAAAATGGTACAGCGGCTATTAATATCGCGGCCAATAGTACCGCGGTTACAAATGGGGTGTCATCGACCGATACAACAACGTTTACATCTGTTGTAACATCCATTGATACTCCGCCTCCAACAACTCCAACTGCTCCGATGAATGTCGATCATAATTCGATGTGAAGTTGAAATATTATTTTTTATGTTATTTGGATCTTCGATCAACTAATATACACGGCTGATGGCAATTCAAATATGTTTGGCTATAATCCTAATATTAGTGGTAATATTTTGGTTATACAGTGATAACGAATCATATCGAGGTGGACGTGGTGGTGGTCGCGGCGGATGGCGTAGAGGTGGCGGATATAGACATGTTGGCAGACGTGGTCATCGCGGAGGAGTGTGGCGCCGACGCCATCCTGGCTGGTGGCGAGGTGGCGGCGGATGGGGATATCCATATTGGGGAGGCTATTATCCGGTAACATCAGATCCGTGCAATTGTTCATACAATTATAATGATTGTGTTGTATCCGGATTGCCACCTTATGCATGCCGACGAGATTTCCAAAATTGTTTGGCCGATTGTTATACAGCTTAAATAAAAAAAGTAATAATAATGCATGATGAATTAAGTATTATCTTGTCGCCAAGCATATCCATCAATGAGGGTCCAAAGCGGATGATTATATAATTTGATATGACAAACTAAATAAGGACTAGATTTATCACAAGAAAACCGTAAATCATGCTTACACTTAAATGTTGATTTAGTGCAAAAGAAGGAATTGACTAAAATTTTTTGACCATCGGGAAACTGAATATATTCGATCAAACAAATTTGCCAAATCCCTATAGAAACTTTATTATAAATTTGTTCTACAAAGTAAACATTATTACAACAGTGTGCATGAATAAGATCCAGACAGGAGACGAAAAAACTGCCAGCGTAGAGGCTTTTGCTGCATAACATACAATTAATATTATGATTCCGATCCATAAATCGAATCCATTGGGACGGGCACAATGTATAAATAATATTGAGAATATCTTTAGAGATAATAGACAAATAAGTGCCGGCAAAATTATAACGCCACCAAGGATAATTATAATTATCACATTTACGGCGTAAATTATATAACTCAACTCCAAGAGAGGAAATTTGGTCAACGAGTAATTGCGCCGACATGATGGGCCGGGAAAGGTAGTGAAGTAATTTTTATTCATAAAAAATTCAATTTTATTAAATACAAATAGATTTAAATATTTCAATTAAGTTTTTATAAAGATCTCGATTAGTTTGTATTGGGTCTTCAATATATACATCGGCAAGTGTATTGGCCCATGTTTTTTTGTCAATTCCGGCGGGCTGAGATATAACATATTTATACTCGTGGATAAATCCCTGATCATCAGATTTATCGAGATTATTTACCCACATTTTACCGGCGGAATTACAAATTATATAAATATAATTTGTATTCAGTAGTTTACTATTTAATTTTTCTATGATTGTTTCGTCAACACAACCTTGAATGAACATGCTCTGAAATGATGGATCATACGGATAGTTGGTTGATGCTTGTGTATATATATAATTATTTATCTCAATCATTTGCAGTATTGGCCAATCAACTTCAAACAAAGAAGGTTCTACTGATGTTGGACTAACAAAAGCACTATCCTTCGTTTTATATAAATATTCTAAGAAAAATCGACCATATTGTAATAGATTTTGGAAATTATTAATATATTTATCAACAAATGCTGGCACATATACCGTATCAAGCATATCTCGAATAGATTCCCAAAGTTCATACGGGAGTTGTTCAGGATATTTACGATAAATATCTGTAATACATTTCATCCCAAGTGCATGACATTCTAAAATATTTCTATCAATTTCTGTGAATATTTTTGTATTGTCGTTGTTGGCCGATTGTGAGGTTGGGGCGGCATCCATTTTGAACAAATTCATCAAAGCGAGATACTGATTTATTATTTAACATATAAATATTCAATTTTGAAGACTATGATGTTCAATAAAAATTGAATTTGGTAAAAGTAAATATTCATAATAAAAAATAAGACAGCGACAATGACTACTGACCCGTCACCCAATCCTTTACCCAATGAATCAAAAAAATATAGCTATGAATCGGTGCAATCTAATGTTGCTAATAATATACCATCGACACCATTAATTGTCGCACAAATGCGGCCATATCAACGGAAGAGAATTCAAGAAATAAGAGAGAAAGAAGAGAAAGAAAAAGCCAAAGCCGAGAGTCAGCGCATTAATTCGTGCATGACAATGATGCAAAAGTTTAATAAAGATTTCATCCTCGGATTGGATGGCGATGGGTCATTTGTGAGTGGTGAATATATAACGTGCATTCCGGAAATAACTGGATTAGGTTATAAAGTAGAACATGTGTGGGGAGGAATAAGAGTATGGATATAATGTATTACGATCATTATGTATGTGGCCTACATGTAAACGTAAACTATTCCAGTGGAAGATCAATTTAATTTTTTATGTATATGATAAGGCAAATTGAAAATGAAATTTATGTATAGATAAGAAAATGGGTGGCACTACATCGAATATACCGACGATGCCGTTAACGGCGGAGCAAATGCGACCATATGTGGAGAAGACTAAACGAGAAAACATAGATGTTGTCAAACTCAAGGATGAAGAAGAACGTGTTGCACGTTGTGCAAAACTAATGCAAAATTTTAATAAGGATTTTCTGGAAAGTAATGCGAAGCAGGATCATATGCCGCCGGATTATCTTTCTTGCGTGAAAGAAATCAGAGCGTTAGGATATTGTGTAGTAGTATCTGGGAATTCGCCGCCGCAGGAATATATTAAGAATAACCCTGCCAATTGAATTTTTTAAACTAAATTATTAAATAGTCAATTATTAACGCAGTGGCAATGGCGGCAGTGATTAAAGTTCCCGAAACTCCACTGACCGTGGAACAAATGCGCCCGATCGAACAGGAACATATTAAATATCTAAGAGAACAATCGGAACACGAAAATGCGGTCGCAGAACGCGCTTGTTTTGAACGATGTATAATAAAAATGAAAAAATTTAACGAAGATTATATTCGTGGACATAATGGACAATGGTCGGCTATGAATTATTTTACGTATGGTGAATGCCGACCATATATAGAGAAATTAGGATATAAATATGAAGGACCACGATCTAATATCATTAAAGTATGGATTGAATGACAGATTATTTTTTAGCGAAGCGACAATTGAATCATATTGAAGTAAATAATTAGATTATTAACACAGTGGCAATGGCGGCAGTGATTAAAGTTCCCGAAACTCCACTGACCGTGGAACAAATGCGCCCGATTGTTGCGGCCGCACGACAAAAGGGTCTACGAGACTTACGTCAACAACGAGAAGAAGAAGAATTAAAGGCCGAAAAAGATCGTGTACAGCGATGTGCCAAGATAATGCAAAATTTTAACAATGATTATATACGTACTCACAGCTATACAACTCAAGTGGGAATGCCAAAGGCATATTTCCATTGCATACCAGAAATAAGAGCATTAGGATATACAGTGTCACTGTCGGTGTATAATGGTCTGTATGTAAACATTGAAGATAAAAAATAAAATTATTTTTTGTGTATATATCTTTGATCAAAAATATAAACAACAAATTGAATTTAATAAAAGTCAATAGTTGATTAGTGATTACATCAACAACATACATAGAATAAAATGAAGGCCGAAACCGTTGTATACATTATATTTACAGTATACATAGTCATTGCCTTATGGCAAGGAGTATATAAATTTAAAAATAATTATTGTTTAGTTCTGAGTTCTTGCCGTGACGATTATAATAATTTCACTAACTGTATTCGCGATGATAATAAAGATTTTCATGGATTTATTAAAGTCGGTGCATTATTCATCGGCGGATTTATATCGTTCACGTTTGGTTTGATGTGGCCATTGAGTTTAGTTGGTAATATGACATATAACTATATTAATTGTCATGCTTAATCATTATCATCATTTTTTGCAACCGATATTATTAAGGAGAATTGACGGCATCGAGTAATAATTGCCGAAACATTTTGATATCCGCAGAGGCTCCGGAAACTTTGGCCAGATCATCATAAAGACGTAATCGAATGGAATCTTCGAACAGGGGATCGCTCTTGAAACTATTAACTTCATCCGGCGTCATAAACCCGCCTTGATATTCCAAAGTTTGCTTACTCGCATTGGATAAATGATCATAATAAGTTGAATTAGTAGAAATCAGATATCGTTTGGCCGCGACATGATTGCGGACGAGAGTGCAAACGGTGGAATTAAACCCGAGGGATTCTAAAAATTTAGCGCCAATATCTTCATGTCCGGCGACTCCAAGGCCGGGCATGGTCGGAGTATTAGAATCAAAAACTAAAAGATGGCCAATATCATGCAATAAGGCGGCGACAATAAGGTTATCAGTAGCGCCATCTTTTTTAGCTAACAATGCGCATTGTGTCATGTGTTCAAGCTGGGTAACATTCTCGCCAATATAATCATTAGAACCATATTTAAGAAAGAGAGCTATAACTTCATCAGCCATCTTATATTTTTATTCAATTTTATTTTTTAATATTCAATTTTTTATATTCAATTTTTTATATTCAATTGGGATCCGATAACGGAGCCAATGAATGTAGAAGATCTGAAATAATAGTTGGTGCCGCAATAGTAAAACCAAGAATAAGCAAATAGCAAAAATCGCGATCAAGACCAAGATAACCTAAGATAGAAATAAAGATAAGAAGACCAATATAACCTAAGAAAACCAATCGAATACGGCAGCCTACATTAATATGATTATCTGAAGGCTCCCATTTCCAAGGATCCTCGATATAGATAGGAGTCTGCATACGACCACTAAAAATAGGCATAATATAGATATAATAGAGAAAGCTAATTCAAATGGGGAAAAAGAAGAGAATAATAAAACTAACCATAAATTCCAGCAGGGCGTAAATATTCTTCATCATAGATATTATATTGTTGTTGATGAGACCAATCAAGCCACGGTTCTGTAAAAAGAGAAGTATTAATACATAATATAAGAAGAAATATGATTGTGATTAGTAAAATGATAGTATACATTATATTAAAAAGGATAGTATTTTTTCAGAGTATAATTCATTAAACTTCAGGGTTTCTACACCGATGAATTCATTCAAATATTATTATGATTTAGATGATATTAATACAGAATTTTCATGTTGTCGCCAAGAAATAGTTGATGCGCTTAATAAATTTTGTATTAATTTTAGACGATCATTATTATGTATATTTGTTGTATGATTTTCTGGGATCGCAGCGAACCAACTATTTCACATACTTTGGAGGTATTCAATGCGGATATCGCCGAAGTATAACTGTTATATTTTTTGTTAAATTTGATATATGATTAATCAAAACATAAACAACAAATTGAATTTGCAAAATACAAATATGTCTTACTCAATTCCTAATCCAATTATTCAAGATGGCCTGGTGGCTCCCCTTGGCCGTCGTACTTCCAACATTCTTTGGTGTCATATGCATTGTGTTCATTGTTGCATTTTGCATAGTCACATTTCTTGTAATATGTATGAGTTCATTCAAATATCATGATGATCCAAATTGTATTGATAACGAATTTGCATGTTGTCGCCAAGAAATAGTTGATGCACTTAATAAACTTTGTATTAATTTTACATCATGTCGGCGAGGTATCATGAATTTCATAATTATGTATATTTGTTGTATGTGTCTATGGGGGCGCCGAGAACCAACTTTTTCACAGACTTTGAAGGTAACCAATGCGGATATCACCGGAGTATAAACATAATTATATTTTTTATCATCCAAAATTGAATTAAAATATAGCAAATAATGAGTAACTAATAATTGTAGTAACTAATAATTACGAAAATTATAATATGGATAGTTTACCATTTGCCGAATATAATTCAGAAGAAATACCTAATGCAGTAAACGATAGGATATACAAAAAGTGTGCATATCCCGGATGCACACGGGCACGAATGTGTTGTTTATGTGATAACAAATTTATTAAACATAACAAATGTAATTATAATCAATTGAATGGCAATCGTCCAACTACATGCAATAAACATCGATGTTTCAATATAATATGTCCCGATCGTTGTTGTGAACCACGAACAAGATATGGCAAACATTGTAACAGGCACGCAATAGATGATGAGAGCATGATGGCCTTTGCACTTCATGGGTATGGAACAAGCATACCAGGAGATCTAGTGAAAAAAATATTTAGATATACATTAGGACTACGTAATTCGTATTGTTTAGGATGGACGAAACAAATTTGTAATACAACATTATCATCAGACATAATTATCTCTCCAACACATGTCGGCATGTATGTTAAAACAATACAGGTTGGTATATATTACATTAAAATCCAAGGGGTTTATTCAGAAACAAATGAATTAGTCAGTGTAATGTATCCCGAAAATAAATATATTATAAAATGTCCACCATTTGAGTATGATACTCCGAAATCATGTACAATAAATGTATATATTACCGAAGAATAATATTATATTTTTTTGGCATGGTTTGGCCAAATTGAATTTCTAAAACATAAAAATATAGATCTTTCCCATCAATCAATACAACCATGGTTATTAAGAACGACGACCCATGTTTTCCGTTTGGAACCGGCAATGCCCGGGATGAATATGATGAGCAACGCAATCCCGAGAACGTCAAGAAGGCGTTAGCCTTGGCCGTTCAAAATATGCCGCGTGCTAAAAAGGCCAACGAAGACTGGGCCAAAATATTAAAATTGCCATTGATCGAAGTATCCGACAAGGTTCCGGACACTATTTTGCCGGCTAAGATTTAGAAATAATTTTTTATAAAATTGAAATTTGTAAACGTAAAATATTAAAAGGTTATATACTACTGGTTTAATCTTCAATCATGGGGGCCGCAAACATTGTACAAAAAAACTCAACACCGATTAATACGATGCCGACACCGGCGAATATTGTACTTATACCTGAGGTGCCAATAGATGTCGATCTCGTTCAGACTACGTCTTCACTTCAATCTCCATTAACGGCCGATCAAATGCGCCCCATCTATCGTGAGAAGATGGAGAAAGATAAGATAGAGGCTGAACTAAACCGTATAAAAAAATGTACGGAAATAATGAAATCATTTAATGAGGATTTTCTAAACCGAGAACCAGATGACCGTTATATGCCGGAGAAATATATGGATTGTCTTCCGGAAATAAAGGCGTTAGGATATTTTATTGATTATCGATCTGAAAGTAATCAACGAAAGATTTGGTATAAAGTTCCGATAGTGGCCTTCGAACCATAAGTAGAATAGTTTATTTTTTATAAAATTGAATTCAGTATGAGTCAATATTGTTCTGATGTAATCCTGTTGAACAAACAAATATATTAATCTTTTGATATTCGATTAATATAATGCAAAGTCTTCAGCAAGATTTTCATTCAAGTATACTAGAACAAGATTCAACACAAGTTGTATGTTCTGTATCTGGAGGCCGACAATTATATGAATCACGTTCTTTTTATACTAGTGATACATGTAAAATATGCGGAGGAAATGATTATGTATATTGCGAATATACATTAAAGTACAATGATATTACACTATTTAGATGCCGCGCGCATTACGTATGTGCGGTTCTTGCCGGAGGATGGGATGTAATTTCCGAGGAGATGTATTCATCTGAAGTCTTAACATCCATTGAAAAGTTTAAGACTACACATAATTTATAAAAAAGAAATTATTTTTTCTTTGTTAATTGCGCTTGAATCCGCACATGCTTTTGAGTATATATTGGTTTATGTTTAGATTGCTTACTTTTAGTAGGCTTGACATCTAAGTATATTTCATCATATTCATCCTCCATATTAATTATAAAACTATATATGAAATGTTCAATTTTGATCTGGCAATATGTCGGGTTCATTATTTTGTACTTGTGCCGGCCCGGGATTTCCCAGCGGTGGTCGGTATTTGACAATAATTTGATGAACATAATATGGACTAACGGCATAATCCTTGGATAATCGTTTAATAGGAACACCCAAATTATATCTTTGCATTAATTCCTGTTGTTGCTGTTCATTAATAGGAATACCCTGGGGTTTTGTTTTGATGAAGAATTTACGTTTACACATATATCGTGTTTTAGTTCCATCAACCCTAGTATAATCTACATAACTATTATAAACAACTTCCGGCATATTTTCTATATACTATACAATTTAGGTATATTTTTTAAATTAATGTTTATTTTTGTAAAAAATTTATTTTAGAATAAAACTTTTTCATATATATATAGTCTGATCACAACAATGAAGAAAAATATCTTGTTTTATAAATATAAACTCGATTATGCTTCCGTAGTAAACCGAGAGAAGAAGCCCGATGAGATTGCACTTGGTTATCAAGTAAAGGCCGACGGATTTACGTATGGCATATGTAAAATGAATGAGTTGGAAAAGCTCATCAATAATTATACCGAAAATAAGCGGTATTTTTATGAAATGATACGGGAACAAATACCCGTACGAGGATATTGGGATGTAGATATGTATCCCGATAAATTTACACCAGAGGAAAGCCACAGTACGATAAACATAATATTAGAAACGATTAAGTTAGAGATATCACGCATATACAACCATTATGCCGACCTTATGGTATTTACCAGTTCGACAATAGGCGAGAAATATTCATATCATATAATAACACGAAACCTTCATTTCAAAACCATGGCCGAGGTATTAGCATTTACCAAACATGTGGTGAACATGCTAAAAGAAGAGATTAATATCAAAGTGGCTAGTACGATAGATCTAGGGGTATACACGGCCAATCGTTTGTTCCGTATTTTAGGAAACAATAAATATGGCTCCCAACGCACGAAGACCATAGACACCATACTTACTCGAGAATGGTGTAGCAATCAGGAAAAAATCATGATTAAAGAAACATTAGTTACTAATCTAATGGATACAATCAGTATTCCTGATATATTGATGAAACCCGAAAACCCTACGAAAAAAAATAATTATTTAACAATTTCGAAACAATTGAAAGAGAAGTTAACCGAAATTGTAAGTAATTATTACAAATTACGAGGATTGGAATGGAAACATAAATTCCGTCGCACTCGCGGTAATTGTCTATATTATGATAGACAAAAAACCGAAGAATGTTTAATATGTGACCAAGGTCATATTCGTGATAATACGGTTTACATCCAATATATGTATAGGGGAGAAGTATATTTGCGGTGTATACGAAATTCAGAGAAAAAAATTCTTATTGGTAAAATCCCAACAAAAGAAACGGTAAAAATAACACACCAACCATTTATTGAATGCATTACTAAAAAGTTAAATATGCCCGAAACATCATTGTTTGATTCTTTGCCAGACTATTGTAAAAACATATATATTGATGATCATATGCATGATTATGAAAACGTTAAAACACTGTGTGTGAAGGCCCCGATGGGATTGGGTAAAACCGTGAAATTGATAGAAGACATAGGAAAATACGAATATAATTATATAATAATGGTATCATTTCGGAAGACATTTACGGCCGAGGCCAAAAGAAGATTTTCAACCTTTGAAACATATGATAGACTAACCGGCCGAATAGATATTCGTAAACATCCACGATTAATTATTCAGACGGAATCATTGCATCGTATTTGTGGGCCAGAATTGAGAACAGTTGATGGTCAGATGTTAGTAATACTAGACGAATCGGAATCAATTTTTGCACAATTCAATCATACATCTGCTGAAAATAATGACCAATTATCTTTTGCGGCATTTCAGGCAATATTATCCCGTGCCAATAAAGTTATTGCGATGGATGCAAATATGTCGGATCGAACGTATAATGTACTAAATAAATATCGAAAAGATAGCATATTTTATCATCATAATGAATATAAAAATAAATCAGATTATTCTTGCTTAGTCACTAATAATAAATCAGATTGGACAACTAAACTAATGTCGGATATACAAACCAATAAAATTGCAATTGTATCAAATTCATGCGAGTATGCGGAAACATTATATGAAATGATAACTACAAAACTAAAAGCAATGCCGGCAACAGATGGAGCAAAAGTACCTCAAGTATTATTAATGACCGGCAAGATGTTGAATAGAGATAGACAAATAATTTTTCATAATGTAAATGAATCGTGGAAAAATTATGACATAATAATCTATACACCAACAGTAACAGCAGGTGTAAGTTTTGAAGTAGAACATTTTGATAAATTATATGGATATTTTAGCGATGAATCATGCGATGGATTAACATGCGATCAAATGTTGGGCCGAATTCGTAACTTACATAAGAAAGAATATAATATATGTATATCTTCCCGCCGTAAACATTTGCCAGATACACCCGGCGAAATAAAAGAATATTTGATTCATAGTCGTGAAGAAACATTGCAGATGGTTCCCGAAACAAAAAAATTACCGGTGCACATTGATGAAATGGGCAAATTTGTATATCGCATAGATGATTATGCGGAATTATGGTTGGAAAATGCGGCAGTACGCAACCAATATAAGAATAATTTCGCCGAAAAATTTATACGAATTATGAAGAACAAAGGATGTACTCTATACGAATTGGCACTTCCCGGCTCCGAAATTATTAATAAGGTAACGAAGAAGGATATGGACAAATCAAAAAAAGTAGCAAAAGAAAAAGAGGCCGAACTAATAAGTAGTAGTGACCCGCCATTAGATACAAATGGTAAATTACTACCAGTAGAATACTATGTCACGGAAGAGATGCGAGCGGGTGCGAGACGTTATCAGTTAGGACAAATATATTATATAGAAACCGAAAAAATAACAAAAGAATTTGTCTTGAATTATGATAACCGAAAAACAATTCGTCATTATATAAATAGCGTTCAGGCTATAGACGGATTAGAAAAGGCAGCAACCCGTTATATAAGAAACCTGACATCATTATCAAATACAATGGACGAATTAAGAGGTAACAGAGTAGATAATTTGGAGAAACAGAAAATAGCGCATAAATTATTATGTTCAACGGGATTCACAGGAATAGACGATAAACAGAAACGAAGTAAAAAGTCAGCGTTAGAGAATCTAGGAAAGCATAAAGATTTATATACAGTTGCTGAAATAAACAATTATAATGATATATTTGGAATATGTGTTGATCAAAATAAACAACACATAATAACTTTAAACCAGCATATGAATATAGTCAATGGGGTGTTAAATTATATGTACGGCATAGAAATAGTTTCTATAGACCGCTCTTCGAACGCAAGAGATACCGAAACGGGAATGAAAAAAAGAGACATATTAATAATAAAAAGGAACAAATTATTGGAGGAGTTAAAGAAGAATCAAATGCATGCGACCGAAATGGAGGAAATTGACAAAGTATCAAAAAAACCGATATCGCCAAATTTACCGCCTGGATATATAATGGAAACAATAGCGGAAGGATTAGTAATAGAGGAGTCAGAGGAAACAATAAAAATAGACATAGAAGAGTAAAAATAAGAATAAAAAATTTAAAATAAATTTTTTGTAAAAGAAAACTACGTCTAAAAGTGACAAAAACGTATTAAAGAGTAAACTGGTAAAATAGGCGGGCCTACAAATAAGTAAAAGTTGACGCCTTTAAAAAAATAGAAGTCCAGGTGTGTAT
>C687J35174_10007954_pt1 | contig 13560 bp, 14 predicted proteins | sample RifCSPhighO2_01_FD_35174 | JGI IMG/M metagenome (IMG submission 35174) | reverse complement strand
TAATAGAATTCCATCGTATTTTAAACAAAGATGGTTTGTTAATTCTAAGACTGCCCGCATTTAATATTCTTTACGGCGGTCATGATATCATTGTCCATGGTTCACGAAGATTCACAAAAATACAAATAAAAAAGGCTGTCCTTGAAGCAGGATTTAAAATAGAAAAGATAACTTATGTAAATTTCATTTCATTCTTTCCGGTCTTTATTTTAAGAACAATTCAAAAAATATTTGGTTTGAGGAAAAACAAAGCAGACACCTCAATAAAGCCAGGTATTTTAACCAATTTCTTGATAAATTGGTTTAAGATCGAAGCAAAAGTACTAAAACTTTTTAACATTCCTCTTGGCGTTTCTATATTGTGCATTGCTAGAAAATAAGGAACTTGTAAGCACAAGATTTATATATAACAAAAACATCACAAAAAGTAGTGAAAAAGTATGGATATTAGTGACATTTAAAGTTGTTTTTGTTAATAAAAAACATAATGATACTCATTAACAACAAAGTATAAAAATGGCTAATTTGTTAATAAAAAACAAATGCAGAATTATCTCAAATCTTCTTGCAGACAAGCAAAACATCAGGCAATGGCAGCTTCATGTCCGCATTTATAATGCTAACGCTAAAGCCATTTCTCTCAAGCATGTTATTAAATGATTCCACATCCCTGTAATAAAGTCTTGGAAAACAATTTAAAACCCTGTCCAGATTAGCTGCAAATAAATACTTCCACAAGGGTTTTTTTTCAATATCCAGTATTATCATAATCCCTTTCTTTTTCAGCTTGCCATAAGCTTGTTTTATTAAATTTTCCTGTTCTCTGTAAGGCACATGATGCAAGAAATCGCTCATTATAATAGCATCACAGCTTCCAAGCCTTAAGTCTTTAACATTTTTTATTTCAAAATGAACATTCTTCCTGTTTTTTACAGATTTTCTAGCAATATTTATCCTTCTTGCATTCATATCAAAGCCATAGACGTCCCTTTCAGCATATCTCAATGCAGTTAAATTAGCCAGCAATCCATAGCCGCAGCCAACATCAACTATTCTTCCACTCTTAGGCAAAAATCTTTCAATAAGCTCGAATGGGCACAGCTTCCATCTTAATTTAATATAAATCTTGTCCTTAAGGCTGCAAAAATCATACAGCTTTTCAACATCTCTAGGAATCCGCTTCATATAAGCATGCATCTCCTATTGTTTTTTTCTCTTTAAATCCGCAGTTTTTAAGTATTGTGCAATCTTCATCGAAAACAATAATTTCAGTAGCATTCAATGTGTTTAAATCATTTTTCATTTGCTCGCATCCCCTTGTAACAAACCTTAAATTTACAAGTTTGTTATATTCCTTGCTCACAAACTGCTCGTTCCAGCCGCCAGCACCATACTTGCCTTTCGTAGCAGCTAAAGAATAAAATGCCTTTGCAAATAAAGCATCCTTATCTTCAAGCAGTTCTGAGTAAGTTTTATATTGCTCATAGCTGTCAATGAAAAACCTTCCATCAATGTAATCAATAATTTCAACAGCATTCTTCTGCCTCTCACTATAATCCTTAAAATAAGGTGTATGCAGTTCATTAATAGCAATGCTTGCAACAGGCATTAAAACAAGCCCGATCGCAGCTAAGGCATACATTTGTTTTGGCATCTCAGCCTTCATAAGGAAAAACACCGCAAAGAACATTATGAAATACAAGTAAGGATCTGTATAAACATAATTAAATACCGGCACAAAAATAATAATCCTTGTCAACACTAAAACTGTTATTGCAATTACTGGAACAAAAAATAGCTTTTGCTCTTTGCTTTTGCCCTTTATGTAAAAATAAAATAATATCAAGCAAGCCAATGGCAGTATGATTGCTGTAATGTTCTCATAAAGCAGTGTTTTAAAGTCCAAAAGCCATCTGCTTAGTACATAAGTTAATGCGCTTCCTTCTTTGACATTCATCAAGTATCTAACCCACCACCAAGAAGACAGGGCTAATGCAAGCAATCCGCTTAAAACAACAATTAATCTCTCCTTTCCCTTTTTAGCCAGAAACAAGGATAAGAATAAAATCGAGCTTAATATTGCTGTTGTTTGGTGCGATATTGCAATCAAGGCATAAAATATGCTTATGAAAATGAATCTCCAATCTAGTTTCTTATCAATAAAATAAAGCATCAAAAAAGCAAATGCCAGAAAATTAACCCATGCAAACATTTCAGGCATCCTTCCAAGCCTTATAAAATTCCCAATGGATATGGCATTAAAAAAATACAAGGCAAAAAAAGCAATCCTCCTGACAAAAGACATATTAAATTTTCTGCCAAAGTAATTGATTATCAAAAAACCAATAAAAAACAAAAGCAACTCTGATATAAATGTTGAATACAGCAGATTTTTAGTCAGATAATATATAGGCAATGTAAACAAAAACCATCCAGGGGGGTACATGCTAAAGATGTCAATACCATTATACCAATATTGGCATATATTAAACATCTCGCATTTATCCAAAAAAAAAAGCTTTGCTATGTGGCTTGCATAATCATTTGTATAATCCAGAGGAAACATAAATAATATTTTGCTTTCATCAATAATCCTGATTAAAAAATATAGGCTTAATACAACAATGCCAAAATAAAACCATTTGTCTTCAATAATCTTTTTCATGTTATTTGCCATCACTGCATTGGCCTATCAACTCTTGGATCAGGCAATACCTCACTGTAATATTCCTTTGGTATTACCAGGTTATCAGGATAAGAAATCTCCCATATCTTTAATGGCCCGATTAGCCTTCCATTATAAACTGCTAATGGCATGCCCTTGCTGTCATCATAAACAAGCTTGAAATATTTGCTATCTTCATTGAACAAGAACAGCCTGCTGAATAATGTAACCCTCACTTTGGGCGATAAATACAAGCCAGCCCCTAATGGATTGCCTTGCTGCCCATCTATTGTTGGTATAAATCTCAGGCATCCATCCAAGCCGTCACCATCAAACTCAAATAGATTGTCAAGATAATAGCATTTCAAAGGCACATTAAACTGCTGGCCATTATAAACTAAAACAGCAATTGGCTGCTCTATGATTTGCTCTGTTCCATTCTCTTTCAATGGTAGGAAGAATCCAGCTATTCCAGCAGAACCTTGCGGAAATAATTTGCCCTTATATGTAAAATCCTTGTCCAATGCGGTTCCGCCCTTATATATCATCATCTTGCCATCTCTTGTCTCCTTCAAATCCTGTGTATCTAACATAAATGTGCTAATCCATGAATATCTGTCATAATTAACATCAGATCCTATTGAAGAGAATGCAGGATATTTGCCAATTTCATCGTTTATTGCCAAAAAATGCGTTGCATTATTCGCCTTCAGCAATTCCAGGGCCTCAACATCAGATTGTGCTGTCAATAGGTGCCTTCCAGTAAAGTAATTTATAGCCCCTCTTGAATTGCCGCCATCGCTTAAGGTTGCCCTTCTCGCTCCATATTGCACCAAATACCCATAATCCCACCAATGTGCAAACACAGCATCCTCGCTTGTATTTTCTCTGGCCCATTTCATTGCATACTGCCACTGCCTGTCCAGGTTAGGGCCTACATACTTGCTTGTTTCAAGAACAGAACTTGAATATCTTACTAGCAAGCCCTGGGATAATCCAGCAAAGCTTATGGGGTTTGCCAATAAAACAAGTAAAACTATCCATATCGATATCTTATAAGCATCACCTTTTAATGTCCTTGCATAATCATATAATATGTAAAAAAAATAAGCAGCCATTATTGAAATAACAGGAGAAAAAACAAACATAAGCCTTGCAGCTGATCTCGCACCAACCAGCATCAGCAAGAATAAAATAAAAATAAATGTATATTTCTTGTCAATCTTGTTTATGTTTGCAAATATTTCTTTGTTTTTGAAAAACAGCATAATATACAGGAACATTATCAANAAAATGAATATTGCAAAAAACCCAAGATACAAGAATATGGACAAGCTGTTTGCACCATTAAGCCTTGATTCTGGTGAATACCTGCTGAATATGAAACCAAATAAAAATATTAAATAAACGCCAGTTAAGCCTAATATTTTCCATCTCTCAATTCCAATGGCAATAAGCATCTCATAAAATAAAAATGCTGATCCTATCATAAAAACCAATATGAATGTTATCCCCATTTGCCCAACCCATTCCTTAACATATGGCTGGTGGTTTTCAGCTACAGTCAATGACCACCTTGTCTCTCCAAAAGGCTCTGTCAGGCCATTGTATAATTCCTGGCCCCTGTCAACAAAAAATCCAGGCCCAAGTATTATAGAGCCGGCTATCAAAATTGCAACAATCCCGATTATTAGGCTTATAATTCCGTCTGGAAGCCTGGTGCCAAACCTTTTCTTGACTGAAAATAATTCCATGTCGAACAGCAGGAACTTAACTATTGCAATAATCAATGCAAATGTCATTACTGCACCAGATGTTAACGCCATNAACATTCCTCTTAATGTAAAATTGCCCAATTGGAATAATTGAATTACAGCTGCGATTGCAACATACCATATTGCATAAGAATAAAAATCATTCTTGTCAAATTTGTTTAACACTATTTCAACCAAGACGAACAAGCCAACAGACATAAAAATAAAGCTTGTTCCACCCCATGTCAGTGCCATAAAGCCAGTCAATATTCCGGAAACACCAGAATAAATCAGCCTTCTCTTTAAGGATTCAGATTTCCATGATAAAGCAAAGAAATAAAGCGATGCAAACATCAGCACAAACGCCAATGATTCCTTGTCTGTAACGCCACTCATTGTTCTAAATAAAAATGTGGGTATTACTGTCAAAAATGCAGTAGACAACAAAGCAACCTTGTGGTTAAATAATTCCTTGACAAACAAGTAAAAGAATATTGCAATGAATATGAATGCTAAGGCAGGAAATATCACATCAACATACTGCAATGTAACATCCTTAAATATTGAAATCAATTTATGCAAGTAAACAACAACATAAGGCAATACTATATTCTCGCCTGCTGTCGGATAGCCAATAGGGTAATACCTTAACGCATCAATTGCCATCAGCTTGCCATGTTCCAGTATATATTCTGCATATCTCAGAAATAGCATTGCATCAGGGTCAGACGGTAAATACTTGCCTGTTGTAACATCAATTAACAAGCTTAAATTTCTAGTCCTTACATAATAGCCAAACCATATTATGGCAGCCAATAGTGCATAGTATATCCAGCTCGCATTTTTAAGTATGCTGAACAGCTTGTCCCTTCTCTCTTCTATTTTCTCATTAAATCCTTTATCCTCAGAAACCATGGTATTAACTCAAAATAAATCTTTAAAAGCTTTTCTCCGCTACAATAACCATTTCTTTTGTATTAGTAATAAACCCNAAAAATCTCACAAAAAAANTTGCCAATTTAAAAGGAAGTGAATAAAACAATGAAAAACCCCTTGCATAATTGAACTTGTTCAGCATAATCTTAAACCCACTATTAACCAGCAATGAATTTATAGCAGAAAAATTCCAGTAATAGATATGCCTTGATATATCACTTCCAAAATCCCTATTCTCTGGCACGTTTCTTCTTAGAACAGGCAGCACCAATACCAATCTGCCATTCTTTTTTAGCCTTGAATTAATCCTTTTTAAAATTAAGCTTGGATTTTCTAAATGCTCCATTACATGAACGCTTAAGCACCCATCATATGATCCTTTTAATGCCTCTACTTTATTAACAGCCTTGACACCTCTTTTATTGCACTCTCTTATTGCAAATTCAGAAATGTCTATGCCAATTGCCTTATCCTTGATGTTGTATATGTTTTGTCCAATGCCGCATCCAAATTCAAAAACCCTTCCATGCAAGTATCTTAAGTATATCTTGCTGGAATACTTTGCCCTAAACTCATAATAAGCCTTATTGCTTAAAAGGTGTTTATGCAGCTTATTGTGGTATTTCTCTGTATACTGCTCCATGAAAAAGCATTATAAGCTGGGCTTTAAAAGTTATTTGGTGGCTACTCTTTGATGCCATTCCAGCTCCATCCATTGATTAGGTGCTTGCACCTTACAGAAGTGTCTGCAAATATCTTAAAACCAGCATTGAATGCATCATAGCCAAACCATATGTCGTCAAAACCTTCAAATTTTTTATCATATCTAAACTTGATTCTTTCAAGAACATTTCTGTGGATTAAAACACAGCCAAGCCCGCATGCAGCCACTTCAATAAGCTTGTTCGCTGAAATTTCTTGCCCAGAGATGAACCTTATTGAGTCTTTGCCTTGCTTTTTCCACAATAAAGGAGTAAGTGAATTAACTCCATTGTTTGCTTGGTAAGTGAAGTATAGCCCGCTAACTATATCCTTGCCATGNCCAAGCAGNCTTTGTATTGCATCACTTGGCGGTACAACATCTTGCTCCAATGAAAAAAAATAGTCATAGTTTCTATCTAAAGCATGCTTTCTTAACATGTTTCGCGAATCAACAATCCTCTGCCTTGCAAAATCACTATAATGACCCTTAACAGCAGGCAATCTCATAACCTTGATCCTTTTTATATATTCATCATCTTTAGAATTATCAACAATCAACGCATCAAAATTGCCATAGCTTAGGCTTTTAATGCCTTTTGCATAACTCTCCAGAGCATAACCCTTATGGTCTGAAGTAGGACAACCAACTAAAACTCTTGGCAATTTTTTATTCATGCAAATTATTTTTTAGTATTGATTTATATATAAATATTAATTAAAACAAATCAAATAAAAAGAAAAAAGAAAAGAAGGTTGGATTTAACCTGTCTTTACAGTTATATCGCTCAATGTTGTTCCTGTCACAATAGCTTCTGTTGTTTCTAACGCATAATCCTTGTAGTTAGCTATAACCTTTGCTGCCCTTTGTGTATCAAGCGCTTCTGTACCAGCTACCAGCATGGCGACCTTGTCTCCATTATTTGCTAGCTTTATAATAGCCTCTCCTTCTTTTAAAGTCCAGCCATCACAAGTAACGCCGAAATTTAGCTTCTCAACCAGCATGTTTGCACATGGTCCGCCAACCAAGATTACATTATACTTAGTTGCATCTGTTACGTCACTGTCCAACATGGATTTTGGAGATATTGCTGCTACAGTACATGTTTCTCCTCCACTTGATGTTACAGCTGATCTTCCTTTGACAACAACATTTCCTCTTACAATGTCAGCTGGTATGTCCAATACTACCTCATCGCTTGAGCCATGAGATTTTGGATCTCTTATAATTATACCATATCTTGTTCTATGGTCTTCATCCTTAGTTCCAACATTAACCAATCCAGTTGACAAACCAGTCCATTTAACCTCACCAGCTTCTTCTGATGAAGCAGTAGTTCCTAAACTAGCTATAGACACAGCTCCTGTTCTCCATTGTGTTGTTATGTTGTCATTTCTTCCAGATAGGTCTGTACTCTCATAAGGCACAAATGTAACGTTTATGTCCTCTCCTCCAGATACACTATTAGCATCACCCTCAATATACAGGTTAATGTCAGTGTCTTTTGTGCTTCCATAATTAATATGGCCAAATGGTCCATTTGTTGCAGCTGTAGGTGCAAATAAAATACCTCCTGCATATCTTGCCTTGCCATTTGTATCCCTGTAGAATATATCTATGGTTGTATCATTGTCCTGGAATATCCAGACCTTATCTGTCTTTATGTCAGTCGATGATGAGCTGTTAAAATCTCCATAATTAGCTACATCCAGTGCAATACCCTCATTAACTGGTGTATGCAAAAATATAGCAGACACGCCTGTCATGTTGTCCTGCAAACCAGCATCGTCCAAATCAGCAGAGCTGTCTCTTTCTATTGTATAAGTTGCATATTGGTCATCTGGTACAGTTAAACTCTCTAAGCAGACACTCAAATAGTTATTTGGTAAGTCAATGCAATCCCCAACACCTGGTGGATTGTCGCTTGCATCATCATATACAAAGTCATTCTCAACACCAATATATGGCCCTGTAAACTCTGCTGTTGTAGCAGTAGTTGTTGATGACTTTGTGTTTAGGTTTCCAATGTTCCAAACCCAATTTGGATCATCTTTATCCTCTCCGACATAAGCATCGCCATCTTTGTATGTGTCAGATGCATCTGTGCCAATTATTAATGTGGCAGATCTCTGATCCTTATTGTCTTCATAGAATACCTCATCATTTACAATCTCAATGCCATTGACAGTCTCAGTGCTTCCTGAAGATATTGTTTCAGAAACACCATCTACATTAATTACAATAGCATTTGAACTTCCTACGTTTTCCAAAGTTACCTTCTTGCCATTGACTTCAACGCTGTCTCCAACCTCCATGAAGTACTCTGCTCCAACATAGGCAGTAAACTTTGATCCATCGTCATTTGGTACATTTGTAACCTTTAATGTTTGCCCCAAAAACTTGATGCTTAAAGGATTTGATGCAGTTGAAGCATTTACTGATATTGTATCGTCAAATATATAGTAATACTTCAATGAATCCCTTACAGCTTCTAGGAAAACACCTGTTTCATAATCATCTTCAGAACTTGTCAATGATGTTGCAACAGTTACAAACTGCTCTCCGCCAGTACTTGGTGCTTGTCCAGATACTAATGTTTCCTTAATGTCATAGTCTGTGCTCTNAAACGTTACTGTAGTATCAAGCAGAGAATCTATTTTAGTATGTGATAATTCCTTGTCTAATGTTGTTGAATTNTCGTCTGCAATTGGAAATCCTAATGGAATATCTTCTGTTACACCGCCAGAAACAGATACTGATCCANCAGTTTTAACACATGTCTTGCTTTCAAACTGCAAATTAGCNCCAATATCCAATACACCTAATGTATCAGACGCTGCAGCCTTTGCACCAACAACGAATAAATTTGAGCTATCATATTGGCCGTTCATAACAAATGGGCTTGGATAGTCTTTTAAGTCTAAAGCCATTGCACCACCAATTGTGGCCCCAAGCATTATAACACCAGTAGAAATAGCAGAAATCTTTTTCACCGCTCTTTTTGCTTTCAATACGAAATTTTCTTGCATTCTAAAATACACCTCCATTTTTAATATCCTAAACATTATTAGGCATTGGTTTTATAACCAATCGATAAAGCTAATTGTATTATACTACTTTATAAAGATTTTGGTATGTTCCTTCAATAAAATACTCTTAAATGCCAAAATTTTGCATCTGCAAACCATATGAAGCAAAAACACACCCTAATTTTTAAAATAGCATAACCACTTCAGAATTACAACCTTTATTTATAAACACATATCTTCATTGTAATGCTATTTCCGCCATATATAGGCTGGTTATCAGTCATGACAAGCTCTGCTGTACTTGCATCGCATTTAACAACCTCAAGCTTCTTTTCAGCATTATTTTTCCTCTTCTCTATTTTAAAATCATAACCATATCTATTGCCTTCTTTTGGCGCTAATCTTATTATGTTTCTGCTTTCTTCTTTCAATAAATCCATGCATGGCTCATGGCATATCTCATTATTGGCATCAAAATCACATTCCTTTATTATCTCTCTTATAGGCTTGATAATGCCATAACATTCAGGGGTATACTTAAGTACAGCATCCATCATGTAATCAGCTCTTATTTGTACAGTGCCTTCCAATATTCCTGGTGTTCTTGCATTCAAGCTAAATGCTATGTAAAACATTAATATCATCACAAATAAAACAACAATTACTACTAATCCCATGACCTCTGTCTGGCCTTTGTTTCTCATCTGTAAGCCTCCAGAACTAAATTTCCTACCTTGTAAGTCTTGTCATGGGGGTAATACAAAGAGATTAAAGCAGATATAACGAACTTATCTCCTTCTGTCTTGGGTTTATTTTCATAAATATTAAATATGCCGCAATCAGGGTATTTGTTTTCATCGCATTCTATATTATTCTTGCTTGGATATACTAGCTCAACCCTTACAGTCTTAAACCCAAACATGACAGAATAATAGCCCATATTGTTTTTTATGACATCTCTTGCATTAACCAGCTTGCTTGTATCTATGCAGTTTTCAGTCCTTGTATCTGTGCTGCATTGCACCTCTGGCAGCTTGCCTATAACACCCAGCAAAACCTCTTGCTCCTGCAAGCTTAGCTCCCTGCCCTTTTCTCCTGCTTCTTTGATAAATGCAGTATAATAAAAATAAATGCCAATAGCTATTATTATGCCTATTACTACCATGACCATCAAGAGTTCCATGGTATTCACTTGACCCCTCTTAGAATAGCTTAGCACAATTCCCACCAACCAGTACCTTGTTATTTTCAATCAATCCATTCATGCTATTGTACATTAAATTAGAATTGCTTGCATCTATATTTACACTAAATGCATATTTTCCGCAGTCTGGCTTTAACCTTGCCAGCAATAATCTCTTTTTGTCATAAATCTCGCTTACTAGTTTCAGCTTCTTAACAGCCATATCAAACCCGCACTCATAGTTTTTAGAATCCCCTGCAAATATAGCCCCATACAACATTGCCTTTCCAGCAAAAAAAGCCTGCTTGTCTCCAAAATTAATGCTTCCCCTGCATTTTTCATCATCCTTCTCATCCTCACAGTCAGCAGCATTAATCTTCCTTTCTTTTACATTGCCCAGATTGGCATTAATCATCTCCTGGTCAAAAAACACAAAAATGACATTATCATATTCCCTTGCCTGCTCTTCAATGAAATTTGCATCAACAGCAGCCCTTTTTTCAGCATTAAACCTTGAATCTATATACTCGCTCCCGGCACAGCAGCTTCCATCTGCCCTTCTTACGCCAATCAGCTCATTTACAAGCCTTGAATTTCCAACCAAGAATATCTTCGTATCCCTGTCAAGCAAATAAAAAAATGCATCAACATCAAATGGATAGCTCCATTTCTTTGCCCATACATTAATCTCTTTGTCCAGCATATTGGGCGAGAATATAATATGGCTGTACCTTACAGAATCAGACTTGCCTTCTTTAAGCTTAACCCCGATATCACCGCAGCTGGGATAATTGATATTTACCTTGCTGTTTATCTTTGCTGTAGTAAACATGTCTTCATCAACAGTGCTTAATGCATTAAAATAATCATTTAACGTTTCTCTTATGTCAACTGCATTTACACTCTCAATCAAAAAAACCTGCTGGAAAGCAAACCTCACAAAAAACAGCAGTACAATAACCCCGCCAATAAGAACAAGTATATACCTAAAAACATCAGACATCCCTTTTTTTTTCATTATCTGATTTTAAAACAAACCTAAGATATAAAGTTTGCTATTAAATAAATATGACAAAGATTCAAGTAGCTCTAATACTCCAAAATGTTTCGCTTGTTTCTTTAGATAATCAAAATCTATCTTCTTGCCTCGCCTTAATATTATGCTCTTAACATCATTGATATCCTGATAACCACCATATACGAGCTTGGCCAATATAGCATCCTCAGCTGTATTAACCCACATTTCAAAATCCCTAAACTTTATTTTTTTTCTCCTGGAAAAAGTTATTTTGTCAAGCTCGCTATAAACTCCCTTTATGTCTATTCTATATGTAGAATCAATATCGAATATAGTTACATGAGATCTTTCTTTAAATGCCTTTTTTATCTCATATTCATCCGCATCTAATTTATTTTTCTTGCAAAAAGCAGAAAACTTTTTTATGTCGTCATCTTTTAATATTATTATCAAATCTGTCTTGTGATGTTCTGGGTGCTCCAAAAATTGCAAGGCTAAATGCCCCTACAACCATATAAGGGAGTTTATTTTTATTTAAGAAACCAACAACCAGCTTGGCTATTTCATAAAATTCCCTCATTTTCCAAATGAATAAATTCTCTTTACCTCATTTAAGAGATTTTTTTTCGAAATGTTTGGATTTTCAGCTATTACTGATTCTGTGCATATTTTAAGCATTGTTTTGTTCATGTCAAAGAATATATTCAGGCTCTCTTCGTAGCTTAACCTTCTTGCCCTCTTAGCTTCTATTAATATTTTTACATCTCGATTACGTTCATCAAAAATCATGATGTATCTTTAGATTTAGAAGTTTATAAGTATTTTGNAATTGCTAAATGTGTATGATGTCCTGAAATAGAAGATCTGGAAAGTGTTTTAAATTCATATAACTAACTCAAGGGTAAACAATGAAGTTGTGTACAATCTATAATTCAACACCTTCTTTAATGGCTCCTGAAACTATTGTGATCCTCTTCTTTAATCTTTTAAATTCTTTTGGTGTGTAACATAGAAAATCGACAGGATACTCCAAATTCCAGTAATCATACATCTTAGCCCCTCTCTCAAAGAAATCCATTGATTTAAAATTAGGGCTTACAATAATGAGATCTACATCACTGTCTCTTTTCCACCCTCCAACAGCCCTGCTACCAAAAAAAATCATTTTATCTATTGGAATGTCATTATTTACTTTGTTTTTAAAAATTATTAGCCTTTTCATTATAGGTTTTTTTTTGTCCATTGCAATACCTCACGCACTATTATTAAAAACTTAGAAGCCTTCTCTTTTATATTAGATTCTTCTCTAACATCCGGATATCTTGTGTAGATATAAGCAAGGGTTACTTCTTTAACACTGTTAATTATATTTTCTGGGGCATTAATATCCCTGCCCAATGCAACAAGGTCATGTATTCTTCTTATTTCACCAGTTTTCTTTAACAAAACCGCTTTAAATGATTTTTCTATACTTTGTTGGCACAAAAATACAGATACTTTATACTTTCCCCCTTTGAAATTATATTTAGCAGTATCATAATCCTCTTCTGCTAATTTCCACCATTTTTTAATTTCTTCTCTCATTTTATCTTAATTATAACTAATTAATATTTATATAATTAACTAACTCAAGGGTAAACAATGAAGTTATATTCATTCTTGAATTCATCCTGGCATGTTATGTAGAACTTGTTTGCATCATCTAAAATGCTAGCCTCATGCACCTTATTATTTTCATTTGTCATTTTTGTCCCGTCTCCAGATTTAAATGGCTTTAATGTTGAATACTCGCAGCTTGTTATCTCATTTAATTCTATNTGCAGTAAACTNGCAGCNACATCCTTGTAAACAAACATTAATTTNGGCGCTTCTATATCTTTCNNGATTTTAAATNTAATATTTCCTTTGGCTTCATTTCCAGCTATGTCACTGCATATTATCTGGTAGTTATAATCTCCAATCCTTAAAGCCACATTCTCAGTGTGCTTGTTTGAATTTGTACTGCTGAATTCTACATAAGGAGCATTTCCCAATTTATAACCGCAAACAGCCCTTCCATCTTGGGCCCCGTCCATTGTTGTCAGCTCTAATGTTATGTTGTTGTCCATTACCTCTCCACTAGGGCTTGTTGCATTTATTGTTAAAACCTTGGTCCCAATTAAATTAAACTTGAAGCCTTCTTGATTCTTGTTGTTGCTTAGATCATTGCACCTGAAATAAAATGCATTATCTCCCTCTTTTATGTCCTTTACACTGGTCTTGCATTCATATGTTG
>C687J35174_10007949_pt1 | contig 13565 bp, 11 predicted proteins | sample RifCSPhighO2_01_FD_35174 | JGI IMG/M metagenome (IMG submission 35174) | reverse complement strand
TGAAAATGTGGAGAAGTCATTTGTTACAAGGGAAGAGGATGATCTGTGTGTCATCGCGCGTGCGACAAAAGAAGAACAGAAGCGTCTTTTGGAAGCACACCAAGAAAAATATTATTGGCTTTTGACCACCTATGCCGGCTATGTGCCCACGAGCGTTGAGATGTTTAACGAGCGGATGCGGAATATATCAGAAAGTGTGCAGAGGCAGATGCATGTGGTTTCCGCAGAAGAGAAGTCGGCGCTCTTTTTGGAGATGACGCTCTCGGAGGAAACGGTGCGTCTGATCAAGGTCATGGATGTCTGCACGGTATGGCAGGATGAGCGCAAAGAGAATATTTTACGATCCATCGTCGCGCTCGATAGAGTGCTTGCGGAAATTGCCCGGCGATCTGGAATCCCACATGTGCTGCTGCGATATCTCGGTCCGCATGAAGCACAGGGACTGTCCTCCATTGCCGATCTCGCGCAGTATGCGCATACTCTGGAAGAGAGAAAGCAGGGATGTTATTATCTGCTCGAAGACGGGAAGAGTGAATTTTTCAGCGGCAGAGCATATGCGAAACTTGAGGCGCTGCACAGCGCGTCAAAGCATCGCGATATGCCCGATGAAGTGCGCGGGATGACTGCCTGTCCGGGGACGGCGCTGGGCAGAGTGAGAGTGTGTACGACGATCGAATCCTTGGCGCGCTTTGCAGAGGGGGAGGTATTGGTGACGCATATGACGCGACCGGAATATGTGACAGCAATGAAAAAAGCGGCGGCCATAGTCACGGATGAAGGCGGTATTACCTGTCATGCCGCGATTGTCGCCCGCGAGCTCGGCATTCCCTGTATTATCGGAACAAAAGTCGCGACGCAAACACTGAAAGACGGGGAGATGGTCGAGGTGCGCGCCAATCACGGATATGTGAGGGTGATCCATGCATGAAGAAATGATACAACCTTATGCGAACAGGAAAAAACAAACTTCAGATTTTTTTTGATCGGGATGATGTCTATCCTTGGCCATGGAATTTAGCGGATGAGGTGCTCACGAAAGACATAGCGGACATAGCCGATGGGAAGAAAATATCCATTATCCTTGAGGAATATGATCAGGGACACATCTTCATATATTGTTCTGCAGAGGAGTTGAATATCTTTGCGCAGCATATTTTGGAGAAGCTCCTCCGAGAAAAAGCGTTTTTCGACGCGACTGTCGAGAATGTGAACATGAAGGTTGATGAATTTCTGAAGCGGTGGAAAGAAAAAATTCAAGAAAGCATCCGATCGGGGTCGGATGATTCACTGGTTGATCTTCTCGCATCGTACGCTGCGGAATTGAAAGAGGTGCGCGTCTGGGGGTGGATTCCCGCACTGGTGGACGGTGCGGGTGAATCCCTACTCACCAATACGTGCATCGCAGCGCTGAAGAACGATCTGCCGGGGAGGAGCGAGGAGGAAATAAACAACATCTTCAGCCTATTTTCTTCACCTAGGACGTTCGGCGAGGTCCAGAAGTCAGAAATAGAGAAATGGAAACTCGTAGCGGATATGGGCAATGAAAGTTTTCAGAAATTGCTTTCTTCCGCCGATGATACGCTGGAGGGACTTAAAGAAAAAACGAAACAATCCATCGATGCCTATCTGGAACGCTTCGCGTGGATCTCATACAATTATGAAGGACCGGCGCTCACTCTCTCCATTTTCAAGAAATCACTCCATGAATTGACCGTTGAGAAAGCCAGGGCGGAACTCGATACTATTTTTGCCAAGCAGCGGGAAACGTTTCAGGAGCAAGACCGATTTCTCGGGCAGAATGCTCTTTCGCAAGAGACGCGATACGTCTTGGAGATCGTGCGAGCGTTCATCACACTCAAGGAATACCGGAAATCTGTGTACCAGCAATCGTATATTCTCGCTGACAGGATTCTTGTGGAGATTGCAGGACGTCTCGATATCGCGCTTGATGCGTTGAAATTCTTATCGATAGGTGAGATGCGGAGCGCGTTCAGCAAGACGGATGCGTATAAAAAGAAAGCACAGCAGCGGCGACGAGGGTATATGACAGTGATCGTCGAGAACGGAACGTCGGTTTTTCTCGATGGCGATGAGGCGCGAGAGCGGGCGGATGCTCTCAAGGAGGAAGAACAACAGATCAATGTCAGGGAGCTTCGCGGGCAGGTGGCCTATCCCGGAAGCGTCAGCGGAGTTGCGAAGATTATCCGTACGGTGAAAGATCTGCCTAAGATGAAAGAGGGTGATATTCTGATCTCATCATCGACGAATCCGGACCTGCTTCCGGCTATGAAAAAGGCCGGGGCGATCGTGACTGAAATGGGGGGAATAACCTGCCATGCCGCCATCGTGGCGCGTGAGCTACATATCCCGTGCGTGGTTGGGACGAAAATCGCTCTCAAAGCCATTCATGACGGCGATCAATTGGACGTCGATGCCACGAAGGGAATAGTGAAAATTGTATGAAACTGGAAAAAAAGTTATACGATCAGATGTTCGAAACCGTGAAACCGCTTTTGCGTTCGGGGCGTCCGGGGGACTATACGCATATCAAGAACATGTATCGTATGCTTGTTTCCTCGTGTGAAAGCGAGAAGTATGCTGTCAATCCGCGCGTCCTGATTCCGGCAGGCATCCTCCATGATTGCGGCTACGGATTCGTTCGAAAGCAATATATGCGATATTTCACCGGACGGCAAAAAGTATCTGCGATGAAAAAAACAGCGAATGACCTGACACTCGCGTATATTCCCATCATCTTGAGACAGTTTTCATTTTCGGAGAAAGAAATCGCGGAGATTTCCGACACTGTCCGTCACTCGGATGAAGAGCGGCTTTCTCTGAAGGATCCATCCATGGAACTGCAGATTCTCCATGATCTCAATCTCTATGATCGGTTTTTGTCGCACCGTTTGCGCGTCATGCGGATACTCTATCCTGACTTGGAAGACGTATCGATCATGCTCCAGAAGTCATTGGCGAATATCATCTTACCGGAATTCAAGGAAAAAGCCGCTGCTCTGATGAAACGCTTTCTGTCTGAACCGGGATTGCGCCCAGGCGTTGAAAGATGATAATTCTGTAGGGAGCAGGTATCATTAAGTTGGTGGGGAGAATGATCAAATACATATGGACATTGAGGATTTCAAGAACAGGAAATGGGAACTTTTTGGAGCGCCATGTACGCCGCTTGTTACGGATATGTTCGCTGTGGCTCCAGCCCGTTACTTTGTCAAAACTTTTGGTTTGTCTTGTGAAGTACTCTGTCTTTTCAAGGGAAATTATGTCGAATGGCTGTACGACAATGCTCAAATCGTAGCATTTTCGGGAAAGATACTTCCTTCACTCTTGGGTGGTCCGTGGGAGCAGTACGAGCGTTGTCGACAGACCGCGAAGAAATATGCAGATCTGCACGAGGAGCTTATGGAGAGAGACCTTTCGATATTGACTGATGCGGAGTTGGATATATTGAGCCGCAAATATATCATGGCGTTCATGAAGCAGTTTGCCGTCAATAACCTCATCGAACCGATCAGCTTCTATTTTCAGACGCGCTTTCGAAGTATGCTTCTTGCGGAAGGAGTGAGGGATGCGGATATCGATGTCTTGATGAATGCATACGGCCGTTCGAAATATCCCAATTATGTGAAACTGTGTTTGGCTGAATATCAGCAGGCGAAGAACGATGAGGAGATTAACGCGGTATTGAAAAAATATGCGTATCTGTCAAATGACTATCTTGGACCGAAAGTTCTGACGAGGGCATACGTCGAAGAGTTAAGAAAACAGAAGATTCACGAACCGGATCCACATCTCCATATAGAACTATCATCGAACGCGAAGAAACTGTTGGAGGTATTTCGTTTCATTGCAACGCTTCAGGATGTGCGCAAGGCGGAGAGCCTCATGATGGTGAGCGGAACGCATTTGCTCGCGGCGGAGCATGCCAAACGGATACATATGCCGATCGACGTACTCCTCTATGCGCTTTGGGATGAGATTCTCGATCGTGACATTAATGAGGAGCGACTGCGCGGTCGAATGGAACAGAGCGCTTTCTTTTACGGGCAAGAGAGGACGGAGATATTCGAGGGAGAAGAAAGTAGAATTCTCTCTGCTTTGGTGCGTCAGTCGATTTATGGAAATCCGGAGAAAATGAGTGCAATCAAGGGAATCTGCGCTTCGCCGGGGAAAGCCAGTGGTGTGGCGGTCATTGCTATGCAACCGAACGATTTTCACAAGGTGCAGAAAGGCAATGTACTGTTTACAATGATGACACGGCCGGAATTCCTGCCGGTTATGCAGTTGGCGGCCGCTTTTGTGACGGACGAGGGTGGCATCACATCACATGCCGCAATCGTCGCGAGAGAAATGAAAAAACCGTGCATCATCGCGACCAAAGTCGGAACCAAAGTAATCAAAGACGGTATGCTCGTAGAAGTAGACGCTGACAAAGGCATCGTGAAGATTTTAGAGACTTGAATATTGTAAGGGTGTCTACCCGTCCTTTGGCAGGCGGATAATGAGCATGCTAAAATATTGGATAGAAGCGAAATCGTGTAGATATTAGTCCGTCATGCGCGTGTTCGATTAAGATCAGAAGTTTGTATCTTATGGGGATGTTACTGGAGATAGGGAGTTATGACGAGCTTATAAGGAAAGACAGGAGCATCGAATGGGAGCATACTGTTTTCCGCGATCAGACACTCCTACTTAATGATGTGATGCATCGCGGGTATATTGATCCAAAAAACTTTCAAGAGTTGATTGGCGTGTATGATAGCTGGACGTGCGTGAAAACCGTACAGCACGATATACATACCTCCCCGGCCGATAAACAGCGCTTTAGCCGCTCTTTCACGCAATTTACCGGCGCTGATAATTGGAGAGCGACAGAAGCGTGCTATGCAATGGGTGAGCAACTCATCGCGGAGGCTCGTGCGTGTGAGAAAGAAGATTGGTCGAAAAGGACTGACAGGGAGCTGTTCATAGAGGCGCAGCGCCTCCTTGAACAGATCGGAAAGTTCTGTGTTTTTATCGTGTTCCCTTTGTATGTGTTCGAGAAGCCGTATCAAGAAAGCATAAAGACCTTCCTTCGAGACCAGGGCGTTCGAAACCCCCCGGAGTATCTCTCTGTTATTTCGTCTCCCCGAAAGAAAACTGTCAGTTATTACGAGCAGCAAGGGATACTGGCGATTGCTACCGATGTAGTACAAGATGCAGCGTTTCGTCATGCTGCTGGTGCAAGTGATTCGAAAACGTTGCTGACCTTGTTGTCGGAACAGCGACATGATGTGTGTGCCCAGATCGATAGACATATACAGCAATTTGGTTGGATACCGTGTCGCAACTGGAGAGGTGAACCATGGAGTCGCGAAGACATTGTTGCCAGAATTCAGAATATATATTGTGATGCGATTGAGGAAGTGAGCCGTATGAGGCAGTTTGAAGAAGATAATAATAAAAGATTTGCCTCTATCATTGATGAGTTACAGGTGGGAGGAGAACTTTTGGACATCATAAGTATTGCAAAAGAGTGGTCATATTTGCGTACGTATCGTACGGATATTATCCATGAGTATGGTTTCCGGATTCGTCCGATCGTTGAAGAAATCGGAAAGCGTTTCGGATATACCCGTGATGAAATATTTCATATGGTCAAGGATGAGATAGCGACGCTCGATCAGCGGCTGGTATCGCATAAAGCCCTCTCTGACCGTATACGGGAGTTCGTCACCGTCATCATTGATCGCAATGTCAATTACCTCTGGGGAGATGACTGCGAGCGTTATCTACGGGATATCGATAGTATCGTTTCATCGGATATGCCATCCGAATTGGCCGGTACGGTCGCTCACAAGGGATGTGTGAGTGGGACAGCGCGTGTAGTGAAAAGCGTGTCTGATGTAGCGAAGGTACAGCGGGGTGACGTTCTCGTGGCACCGATGACATTTCCGAGCTTGATAGCCGCTATGGAACGGGCGGCTGCGTTTGTGACTGACGAAGGCGGGATTCTTTGTCATGCCGCGATCATCTCACGCGAAATGGACAAACCTTGTATCATAGGGACGAAAATCGCGACGCAAGTATTGAAAGATGGTGATCTGGTGGAAGTGGATGCCAACGAGGGAGTGGTGAGAATATTGGAAAGAAGTACATAATCCTATCATCGAAAATGTGTGATCAAAGAAGACCAAAAAACGCTTTGGGTAAAGTATCTTTCGAGGCCGCAAAATTTATTTTCAACATCTATCTGGCATAGCTGGTATGATTCACATTATTGGAAAGAGTGCTTTGCGATGCAAACACCAAAAGCATACATGGTAGAAGATGGCAATGGCATCGTACATTGGTTTTGGGATCAGAATGAGCTCAAAACATATGAACAAAAAAGGATACAGTATTTTCGTACAGTGAAAGATCATAGGGATATTTTGCAAACAGCAGAGATTTTGAATGAAACATCGATGGCTATGAATTTTGATACGCTCAATCAGGCCGTAGATCATCTACACAAGCTGGCCTTCCATGCAACAATTTATCCTTTTACATTGTTGCAGACGTACGAGAAACTGGGACTCAACAATGAGTCGATAAAGCAAGCAGAAAAATTACGTGCTTTCTCGATATATCCTCATTTTATGGAACAAAAAATTCTCCCCTTCGTGAAAGGCGAAAAAGGATATCCGAATATTACTCTAGAAAATCGCACAATTCACAAAAGCGGACGACATTTTGTATACGAATATGATACGATCGAGTCCGTACAGTGGACGGACGATACGCACTCCATCCTGTATTCATTGTTGAACATCACTAGCGATCATGAAATTCGCGGCTCGGTAGCATTCGGCGGATTGGTCAGAGGAATCATAAAAATCGTAAATAGCATACAGGATATGTGGAAGGTAGAACAAGGGGACATACTGGTTACAGTGAATAGCAATCCATCAATAATGCCAGCACTCAAAAAAGCTGGTGCCATCGTTGCGGACGAGGGTGGGGTGATGTGCCACGCGGCCATCATCGCGCGCGAGCTCAAGAAACCTTGCATCATCGGCACCAAGATCGCCACGCAAGTGCTGAAAGATGGTATGCTCGTAGAAGTGGATGCTAGCAAGGGCATCGTGAAGATTTTAAAGACTTGAATATCGTATGGATGTNTACCCGTCCTTTGGCNNGCGNATNAAGGGGTGGCGAGAGTCATCAAAAGAACACCACCGTAACCACACATACCATCATGTTATAATAAANAAAACGAGTAATCATATAACCATAACACTATGTTTGANANACGGCAGNCAGAAGGGGCGAGGCGTGANGTAATGGAGAACGGCGCGAATGTCACGATTGATGTGAAGTTTATCCGTCATGGAGAGCGGACAACCGATGGCGAGTTGACTGATTATGGGAGAGATGTCACCAAACAGCGTGCGCAAGAAAGCGGGATNGCAGNTGATGACTATGATGCCGTCAAAGCCGGTGGATCAAATGCTGATCCTTCTGCTCGAACGCAGATGGGACGATCCGTGGAGACGGCACACATCTACGCACAAGAAATCGCNGGAGAGGATGCATATGCGACACGGCCGCAGCAGAGGTTCAGCCAATCATTGAACTATGAAAACATNGTGTCGGCACGTCCCTATGATCATCGTGCGGTGTATAATGCCAATCTCCCGGAAAACTTCAAAGAATTGAGCGATGCAGAAAAAGTAGTAGCAGCGAAAAAAGCACAGACGGAAACACTGAATTACGTGATGAAACTTGATACTCCGGAAGCAAAGCAATGGAAGAAGGAAGCCGCCGGTGCGTATGCCGCCGTGGTGGAGCACTATCTGCGACAAGCGGAGAAATTGAAATCGGGATCAAGGGTGTTGCGGCCGGAAGGATCGCACGGCGGCATGATGGAATGGTTGCTCAAGGAGGCGCTCGTGCGAAAGGACGTATCAGGTACGACGAAAGTCGGATTTCAGACACTGGAAGAGATCGGTGGGGATTTCGATCCGTCGGAAGCATATACCGTACATGTCGCGACAGACGCACAGGGTGAACCACAAACGCTTACAGTAACATTTGACAACAAAAATCGGCCAGCCACGGAAACCATGCACTTGGACATTGACAAGGTGAAAGAACTGACCGCTTTTTACCGAGAGCTGCACAAGGAATCGGTCTGAACCTATGAAATGGACAAAATTTATCACGCGAGAAATACCCTTGCTCACAGTGCACTATTCTACGCAGAGGTATGAGAACGGCGGTCAACAGGTATATGTATTATGAATAGTGAAAACCCGGCTATTTATAGAAAAGCCTACACGCGTGAGAATTCATTGATTGCTTTTCAAATTTGGGAAGAACATCAAAGCCATCTCCTCAAGAAGAAGTTTGATGTAGCGCTTCCTCCGAGTGTTTTTGACGTGATTCAGGGTGTGGCGGCTGTTTGGTATGGGCAAGACGTTGCTCAAATATGGGAGCATTTTATCGTGGTTAGGTATGAGCAGGACTCTCAATTCGTGAAAAAGACAATGCAGTGGTATGGTACAAACTTGGATATACTCGAACAGATTTGGAAAACTGGAAAACTGGAGAATATTTCCCAATTGGAACGTTTTTTCTCTTTGGCAGCCGAATCTTGGCTTGGTCTTTCCATTTCATATTTCTTGCCGTCCATCGATCGTCTTCCGAAAGATGAGCAAACTTTGGGGATGCAACTACGAGAACGGGCGGTTGACTTTTTGGAGTGTACCGATCACGTTCTGCAGAATACTCTGCGGGGTGCTTATCGCAATCTCGGAGATTTGGTACAGTATCTGACTTTTCAAGAAGCAATAACAGGCGTGCAGCCGCCAGCACACGCGTTGCAAGCTCGGAAACAACATTACATCTATTATGATTCCATCGTGTTTACGGACACGGATATAGATTCCTTTGTTCGTACGCGTGGGATACATCTGCAGCAGGAGATAGTATCTGAAGAGGTGAAAGAGCTGCGTGGTCAGATAGCTATGAAGGGGCTGGTAAAGGGCATGGTCAGAGTTTTGCGAAACAAGTCACAGATTCCGGAGTTGCAAAGAGGTGAGATACTGGTGACAGCGATGACAACACCTGATTATTTACCGGCGATGCACCAAGCGGCGGCATTTATCACCGACGAGGGCGGTATCACCTGTCACGCCGCGATCGTTGCACGCGAGCTCAAAAAACCCTGTATCATTGGGACGAAAATCGCGACGCAAGTGCTGAAAGATGGTATGCTCGTAGAAATAGACGCTGACAATGGCATCGTGAGGATTGTGGAGAAGTAGGGTGGAAATAAAATGATCGACGCAATCCTATTACGTATAGCGTTACGTAACAAGCATGAAACATATGAGGATCACAAGTCCCGCATTCGACAACGCGCAATGATTCCGTCACGCCACACATGCGACGGTGCCGACACCAACCCGCCGCTTGTGATTGACGATGTGCCGGAGGACGCGAAAAGTTTGACGCTTATCATGGATGATCCGGATGTGCCGAAACATCTTCGCGCGGATGGCATGTGGGATCACTGGATCGTCTTCAACATTTCTCCGACAACGCGCACGATCGTGGGAGATCAGGAGCCGGACGGTGTGCATGGTCTCGGAACGTCAGGTAATGTGAACTATCACGGTCCGTGTCCGCCGGATCGCCGTCATCGCTATTTTTTCAAACTCTTCGCGCTGGACACGCTTTTGGATCTTCCCGAGAAGAGTACAAAAGCGCACGTGGAGCGGGCGATGCGGGGACATATCATCGGCATTGCGGAATTGGTGGGAACGTACGAACGGAAAAAGGCGTAGTGCCATATTTTTTCCACGCATCTTATGGGGCTGGTATAATGGAGATGTAATTTTTCTTATGTTTTTCTCATGCGCATCGCCATTCAAGCAGCGGACCTTGATCACGCACGAATCGACGGCACGCGCGTCTATCTCGCCAATCTTCTCAAACGGTTCGGCGCAATTGATCAGGATGATGATTTTCTCATCTATCATAGGGGCGCATTCAATCCTGCGCTGACCCCACCGTCCTTTCCATGCTATACCGTCAAAACACTTGCGCCATTCCCACTATGGACGCAAACGCGGTTTGCGCGCGCGCTTTTTCGCGATCAACCGGACACGCTCTGGATGCCGATGCACGCGCTGCCGTTCGTGCGCCCGAAAAACATGCGCACGGTCGTCACGATTCATGATCTGGCATTCAAATTCTTCCCGCACTTTTTCCCGCGGCATGATTTGCGGCGACTGAATATCCTCACGGATCATGCCGTCCGCCACGCCACGCGACTCATCGCCGTATCGCACGCGACGAAAAACGACATCCTGCGCGTCTATAAGAATATTTCGGAGCGGAAGATCAGCGTGATCCACCATGGCGTGGGCGTGGGGGATTTTCAGAGGGAGGACGCAGCACACGAACACGCATGTCTTGAACGATATGCCATAGGCGCAAGGAAATACATTCTCTATGTCGGCGCCATTCAGCCGCGCAAAAATCTTTCCCTGCTCGTTGACGCGTTCGCCATCGTGAAGCGGAAGTATCCGACGCACAAGCTGGTGCTTGCGGGCGGCGCGGCATGGCTTGCCGATGATATTTTGCATGCGATCAGAAACAGTCCGTATGCACGCGACATCATCCTGACGGGGACAATCGGTTTCCGCGATGTCATCGCTCTCTATCGGAATGCCGCACTGTTTGTTTTTCCCTCGCTCTATGAGGGATTTGGCATGCCGATTCTGGAGGCGTTTGCCGCAAAGGTGCCTGTGGTGTGCGCGCGCAATTCCAGCATCGTTGAGATTGCCGGGGATGCTGCGCTTTTTGTCGGCGGGCACGATGCGGAAGAACTCGCGACGACGGTCGGTATCGCATTGGAGCAACAGGGAACGCGCGATCTCCTCATCGCGCGTGGCACAAAACGCGCCGCACAATTCTCATGGGATCGCTGCAGCGCGGAAACGCTCGCGCAGATCAAGGGAATATAAATCCTATGACTTACCGGATCCAAAGGAAAGAAAAAGGATGAAAAAGAGGATGGTGATGATACAAAAGATAATGAGCGCCGCGCCGACGGGAAATCCGAGCAGTGCGTTGGTCAGTATGAGCGCGGAAAAAATGATGAGCGCGATCGCGGAAGGTCGTCGGAGGGGATGATCGCCGGGGGGTGCATACTCCGGATTGCCTGTGGGAAAGAGCGCGGCGCATAGTGCGACGCCGACAGTGAGAATGGTGAGCGTCACAAAGCTCACGTAGCGCGTAAGGATGCCCGGCAGCAAACTTTCCGCAAGGAGAAACGCGGTGAATGTGAGGAGAAAGAGAAAAAACAGGTCACGGAAAATTTTTGAGAGGAGATCGGCGATCGTCATAGGGGTATGGTCATGATAAAGAATATCTCTAAAAGAAAAGTATGTTTTTTCGGCTTTCGAAGCGAGCGGAGACAAGAAAAATATACTTTTCTTTTAGATTTGTTGATTATCCCTCCCCGCGATAGTGGAGGAGAATTCTTTTTTTGATATCGGCGAGCGCCGCGTGCCCGGTGGAAAACGTCAGTGATTGTGTAAACACTACCGTTATTTTTTGAATGGCGATGTCGCGGTCCGCACTGAGCGCGAATTGGAAATCATTGCCGACAAGCGCGCCAAGCGACTCTAGGGGAAGCGTACAGACATAGCGTTTGGAGAGTGAGAGACGAACCGCGGAGAGAGTGCAAATGACGAATTTTTCACGACTCTCTTCCTGTACGCTGATCGGTGCGGCGTGCGGGATATTTTTTCCCGTGATGTCATGGAGCGCGCCGTTGCGCAGGAGGAAGAGACGGCGTGTGTCCGTCGCAGAGAACGTCGTGCCGACGGGATGGGGACTGCGCGCGGTGAAGAGTTTCGTTTTTTCATACATCCCGACTTCTTCGCCGCTGGCGGCGATCGCGTCGCTCCAATTGTAACCGAGCGCTTCGAATGTCGTCACATCATCGAAAGGATAAATTTTTTCTTCGCTGACGACAAACGCGGACGCGCCGTTTGTTACGATCGTGCCATCTATGAAGCCGACGGGTGTATTCGCGCGTGGCAGGAGGGCGATCGCCGCGGAAGAGCGTTTTGATTCCGGTACGTCGTAGCGATCATACGCTTTCTTGCTCACGAAGGGAAAAAGCTGATTGTCGCGCACGAGGTATGGCGTATTGTCGATGATCGTTTTTTCCTCTTCCGGTATCGAGAGTTGTTGCGCGCTGTACGGAGAAAGAAAGGCGCGGTAGGATCGCCTGAGTGTCAGTGTGCCATCGGAGGGAGTGGGAGAGTTTTTCGCAAGGTCGATCGTGACGAGTGCGCGCGTGAATTCTCCGGCGGTCAATGCCGCGTCAAACACAAGATTATCATGCGAACCGCGCGGTTCAATCAGTGTGTTTTTGATGCTGCTGGGCGTACGGAAGTCAAACGTGAATGTCCGTGAGGGGAAGAGCAGAAGAGATGCGGCATACACTCCGACAATGATGAAAAGGACATAGATGCTCGCGCGTGCAAAAAAAACGACGCGCGAGGAGACGGGACGGGATAGGATTGTATGAAAGGAAATCATGGCGCTTATTCAATCTCAAAAATTTTCCCTGTCGTCGTGATCGTTACTGTATGCGGCAAGCGAAGGGAATCTTCCGTGGACAGATATTCCAAGCGGGATGTCGTCAGTGCATATGTCTCACGAAAACGCAGAAGGGGACCGATCGCGCTTTGCATATAGGATGTTTCCGCGCTATCCGGCACGAGCAGGTATGTTTTTTCAAAGCGCGCGCGATCGATCTTCGCAAGATCGGACGGATTGAAGAAATAAACCGTGTTCCTATTATAGAGGAATTGACCTGGTCCTGTCAGCATCGCCCATCCATCCCCCGTCGCGGCGCGATCGACGAGGATCAGATCGTCGGACGAAAAACGCGCAAGCAGATGTTCAATTTGTATGGGAAGCGTGCGGTGTTCGGCGAAAGTGATAATGGGCGCTGTCGCACGAAGATTGATGCCAACGAGAAGGAGAATGAGAAGCGCACCGGCGATTTTTTCCTTCATGCCGCGACGAAAAAGCGCGGACAGCGCGATTGTTGCAAAAAATGCCGCGACCGGAATGATGGACACGACATAGCGTCGCAGCATCCACGGGTGATCGGGAGAAATCTGCGGATTGATCAGATACAAGAACGTCGGGAGCGTGATGACGAGAGGAAGAAGAAAGAAAAATCGCTTGGTCGCGATGCAATATCCGATCCCGCCAAGGCCGGCAAGGAGGAGCGGCGTGATGCCATAGAGCGTCAGGATCCGCATGTGTGCGAAAAACGCGATCGGTGTCGCATCCCCTTCGCCCGGCGCTGCATGCAGCAGCGCTTTCGCCATCGTTTTGTAGAATGGGATATTCGTTTTCACGCTCAAAAGAAATACGATTGCCGCGATGGCGAGTGGAAACAGGATACGCCAGAAAGAATTGCGGCGAAGAAATGTGCGAAGCGGCGCATGTGCCAGAAAAACCGCTGCGGCGAGCACGACGAAAATGAC
>C687J35174_10007947_pt1 | contig 13568 bp, 14 predicted proteins | sample RifCSPhighO2_01_FD_35174 | JGI IMG/M metagenome (IMG submission 35174) | reverse complement strand
ACTCCTTTGTCATCAAGTTGCCATGCATAGACATGCGACAAGGGAACTTTATTCTCCTGGATAATCCAATAATAAAGAGCCGGTCTTTTTACACCACCTTTACAGAGCAAATTTTTTATTAACTCTATATCTCCTGTCGCAATAGGCAGATCTTTCTCCTCTGTTATTCCTCTTTTAAAAGCAAACATAGGAACACCACCCATATCCAAAACCTCAGCTCTTAGTTGTCCTCCAAGAAAAAGAAATATAACATCTTTTTGTGCCGGGGCAACATCCTTGTCTAACTTATTTATAATGGCTTGGGTTTTAGTGAATGATCTGTATTCATTCTGATGAAGTAAAATTCTATTAGCATTAAAGATACTGGCAGCTACGAAAACTAATACAAGAATTCTTTGAGCTTTATAGCGTAATCCTGATATAAAAATCNCCAATACCCCTACCAGTCCCAAAGCTGACAAAGTAAGATATCGGTGAGAAACGCCAACCATCATATATTTAGAAGTTAGCCAATTGGGAAAGTAATCGATGAACATAAGCGCAAACAAGAGGAAGTAAACTCTAAGTTTTTTTATCCGAAAGAAAGTAAATAATATGGAAATACATATTAAAAGAGCAAGAAATACTATTCCCCCCACGACTAATATCCAGGAACTCTCTGACTGGGAAACCGATTCAGGAAAAGGTATCAACCAACCCAAGGACAGACTTCCCAGAGAAGTAATAATGCTTTTATATCTGACCAGCTTGTTTTTATTTGCGGCGAGCCAAACTTAACCATGTAATTACGTATATACAAAAATATGGGGGCAAGCACTAAAAGATTTCGAAGCTTTAGTAAGATGCTTTTCCTATTTAGTTTTTCTTTCCTTTTTCCAACCCACACATAACTTATCTCCCATAAAGGAATGAATAAAAGTAAAGGAAGTGCCCGCACAGGTGAAATCCAAACGCTTAGAAATAAAAATATAAATGCACCAATCCTTTTTATCGACAAAAATTTGCTTGCAGAGTTTACCCAAAAATAAAATCCTAGGGCAAAAAAAATAATTATCATTGGAGACGTATGGGAACTTACGCCAACTATTGACTCGATTCCAATTGCAGATGGGGCGTACAATATTCCTGCCAAATATGCAATGGTTTTGGATCTTGTCAATACATACATCATTAATGCCAACGCTAAGGAATTCAAAACTCTTAAGGTCAATCCCCACATTTGCCACGCGAATGGACTCATGCCAAAAAATTTCAATCCTATAAATTCCTCTATTGCCGCTCCTGGATGCATTATGAAAACTGTTGATTTGGAAAGAAACAACTCGGGATAATTCAGAGCATACCAGAATTGGGTCCAATCATCTCTATAGAAATGGAAACTTAGACTTTTACCAAGACTCAAGAAAGTTAAAACAAACAAAACTAATACATAAATTGTGAACCCTCTTTTAGAATAAATAAAATTAACAACGCTTTCAGATTTCATTTAAGTTCCATCTATTTACATACATAACGCAGGTAGACTACGATGATTCGAATCATCGTAGTCATTTATAAGCAACTATTCCTATATTTCCTGCTGAAAGACTAAGAGGCAACGAATCTATTTTTACTAAGTCTAGAAATTTGAATACTCTTTCTTTAATCCCCCTAGGTAAAGGGCTCATTCTAAACCAATACTTTAAGGGGTACCTGTTTTTTATATCAAACACTTGAAAGTTCCGAAATTTATTGTTTTCAAATATTTTTGCTAAAGTTTGCGGATTAAATAAATAGATATGCTCGATATCAAAAATTGGCGATTTTTCTCTAAATAATTTTACCGACAACCCATCGGTATTGTGGACTATAAAAAAAGCCATACCTCTTTTTTTTAGAAGTGAAAATGTAATTCTCAGAAATAAATTCGGGTCGACGATATGATCCAAAGTATGGAAGCAAGTTATAATATCAAATTTACCGGTATTATAAATTCCCTGTTTCAATATTCCAGTCTTAATTCTTATTCGAATATCTTTTCGAGCTTTTTTAATCGATGCCCTACCGGGTTCAACACCAAAGATTTCACTAATACCCATGTCTTTTGCTTTTTCCAGGAAAAATCCGTTTCCGCAGCCAATATCCAGTAATTTCAATTTCTCCATCTCCTTATTTGGCAAAAACCTATTCAAATTTAGCCAGTAAGTTTCCTTTAAATACTCGGATTCGTCGGAATAATAGAAATCGCTTTTTAAATAAAGCGAAGAAATTTTATCTTGTTCCAATATTGGATTGGAAAAAATCAGACCGCAACNCAAGCATTTTACGAATCGATAGTGAATTCTGTCCGGAGTCCGCCTGGCGGAAAAAGTCGCGGAATCGATCTTTTTTACATCAAAGTTTTCTTTGTACAACTCTTTTATTTTTTCTTTCGATCCACAAATTGCACAATGCGTTACAAACATATTTTGAATTATACATCTCTCTAATACAAACAATTTATACTAAATGCTAACAGCTATTTTTTAGAAGATAAAGAAGGTTTATTAAGAATACTTTTGACAACATACATCGGTCTTTGTTTTACTTCCTCAAAAATCTTAGCAACATACTCCCCAAGTATACTTATAGCTAAAAGCTGAATGCCACCTAAAAATAAAATTAAGATAATAATAGTAGATACTCCATGAGGGGTACTAGGGAAAATTAATTTCATTGCAATTTGAAAAACAATACCGATAAAGGCAAGAAAGACAATCACAAGTGAAAGATACATTATAAACTCTAGTGGCACATAGGAAAAAGCGAAAATTCCTTTTCTTGCCCAGGCAATATTTCGTCTCCAATTATTTGTAGATTTTCCAAACATCCTTTCCGGTCTCATATACGGTATTCCAGTCTGTTTAAACCCTGCCCAAGCTCGAAGTCCTCTTATAAACCTGTCGCGCTCTGGCATTAAATTAAGTACATCAACTACTTTTCTATCAATCAATGAAAAATCTCCTGCATCGACAGGAATATTGATATACGAGAGAGCTTTAAACATTCTATAAAAAATCTTCGGTCCTATTTGAAGAATGGGTGTTGCCTCTCTTTTGATCCTTTCGCCATAAATCACATCATAACCTTTAAGCCATTTTTTATAAAACTTCTCAATCATCTCTGGAGGGTCTTGTAAATCTCCATCTAACAAAACTACGGCGTTCCCTGTTGCTATTTTCATCCCAGAGGTAAATGCCATCTGGGAACTGAAGTTTCTTGAGTGATTGATTACAATTACTTTTTTGTCCTTTTTAGCCAACTTTTCTAAAACCTCCTCAGCGTTATCGGGACTTGCGTCGTTAACGAAAATTATTTCGTATTCAACTCCAATTTTTTTGAAAGTCTTAGTAAGCCTCTTGTACATAAAAGGTATTGCTGGAGCATCTTTGTATAAAGTAACAACTGCAGAAATTTTTCTTCGATTACTTTTCAGCATATAGATTTTTATTAGACTTAAACCATTTTATGGTCTCTAACAACCCGTCTTCAAGACTGTACCTTTGTTTCCATTTTAAAATATTTTTTGCAAGTTTATTATCCCCAACCCAGTAATTTGTATCCCAAGGACGGGGTTTGTAAGTCCCAATCTTAATGCTTGATTTTGATTTGGCAAGTCTAACAATATTTCGGGCAGTTTGTTCTATTGAAGTCTGATTTCCTGAACAAATATTGAAAACCCTTTGATCAAACTTTTTGAGTTTCATACTGGCCAAATAGGCATCGACTACGTCTTCTACATAAACAAAATCTCTTTTCGGACCTTTTACGACATTAATGTCACCGCCACTTAAGGCAGAAAGTACAACTGTAGGAACAAATCTTCCGAGTTCCTCAAAAGGTCCATAAACCGAAAACAATCTTAAAGTGAGAATCGGTCGATTATTAAGCAGTCCGTAAGTATTACAAATATGAGTTGCTGATGCTTTGGTCGCTGCATAATAACTTGCGGGCTCCAAAAAATCACTTTCCTTCATTGATTTTTTCTTGTAGCCATATTCAGAGGAACTTCCTGTGTTAACAAAAAGTTGGTAATTAACTGTCTCCAAGGCCAAAAGAAAATTTTTTGTTCCGATAACATTAGTTTTAATAGCATCATCTAGAGAATTTTGTGAAGGATACGCACCGTATGCAGCCAAGTGGAAGATAATGTCTGGTTTTACTTTCTGGACTTCTTTTTTTAACTTTTCACCTTGAGTAAGGTCAACTTCTAATACCCTTACTCTATCCAGGACATCTTTTATTCTCCAGGTATTAGCGTTTTGTCTTAAAATTACAAATGGTTTTGCTTTTGGATGTTTAAATAAAATTCTTCTTAAAAGTACCGCCCCGACAAATCCACTTACACCTGTTATAAGTATCCTTTTCCCGTCAAGCATCATTAATAAATTTTTGAACTTGTTAACCGCGGACCGTTTAAAGAATACATCGTAAATAGCTCTCCCTTAGGATCAATAATAGCAACTACTGCTTCGCCTTTTTTCGGATATATCATATCCCGCAATTTGTCAGGCGAAATCTCACTTCCTTCAAGACTATTAAGTAACCATGCGATAGGATCGCCATGGGAAACTAAAATTGCGTTCTCTCCAGCTTTAAGAGATCTTGCAGCTCTCCAAAAAATATTTTGAGTTCTGCTTACGATACTCTCAGAGCTTTCGTGGTCATATTTTCCCCAGNGAGATGAATCGTAAACATTTCCACCCAACTTCATAAACTCTCCCATTTTCATACCTTCTATGTAAGGACCGGGGCTTAATGAGTCGTCTAAGCCATCAAGTGTTTTAATTTCGATCACAGCAGATTGTAGATTCTCCCTTAAAGTTTCTGCTGATTCTATTGCCCTCGTTTCAGGACTGGAAAAAATTCCGACACTATTAAATCTCCTATCCGAAAGTGTTTTAGCGACTTGGCGCATTTGGTCTTTCCCCTGAATACTTAAATGAATGATGTCGTTAGGATCCATTAGATTATCTCTGTTATAAACAATTCCCTTTGGGTTATCTAGTTCTCCATGTCTTACAACAGTAACAAATCTCGGCCCATAATCAGATAGATCTCGGCAGATTCCATTAAAATCAACTCCCATCTCTTCCAGCCATTCAACAGTTTTTGCAACGGTGAAGTATTGCAAAACTGCTCCAGCTGGTCTTCTGGATGGCTTTCCCTCGGTTGGACTTGCAATAGACCAGTTTTCAGTAGACCAGGGACTTGACTTACTATATCTTGTCTCTTGAGTCTTCAAATACTTTCGAAAAGCTTCTAATGTAAATAGACCGTCTTCGTCTCTCTTACCCAAATTATCAGCTAAATTTGTTATTCTTTGAGTTGGAGATAAAGAATCAAAATAATAATCAACTTTTCTTTTTTGCTCAACATCAAGCTTCTCATCTAACCGAATCTGCGAATCAGTAAGTTGAAGTTTTTCTGCTTCAACCATAAGTCTATGAGTCGAAGAAAGTCCCTCTAAGATTTCTCTGGGAATTCCCGCTTTTATTAAAATTTGATCGCCAATAAAATCCTTCCTTAGATATCTCGGAGTAACTTCTACTCCAACGTCGTGAAGCCAAAGTAGAAACTCTACTTCATCAGGGTTAACTGCAATTCCATTATCGGCGGATTCTTTGGAAACCCTTCTCCCAAGTTCCGGTGCCAATATAACGTGCTCCCAATAAGAAGCCCAGACAGGAGGATTGGTTTCTTCTGCGCTTTTAGCTAGAAATTCTTTAGCCAGATAAACATCTTTTTGAGTAACCAAATCTGCTTTTCCTGTTTCTCCATTTTTAAAAATATCTTGGCCTAATTCCTTTATTGCTTCATATCTTGCTATTNNCTCNGGGCTTTCAGTTANTTTTGGATTCTCAAGACTCATAATATTTGAATTTTAGTCTTAATTAGCGATTTGTCAACAAAAAACATTTTTAAATTGACGATGTTTTGTACTCCTCGAGTTGCAAGCCCAAATTGAAGGGGTATACTATTCCAAATGTCTACAATAGAACCTGAACACAAAGAAAGAAGGCTACTCGACGGTAAAATTGCTTTAGTCACCGGAGGAGCCTATGGGATAGGAAAAGCAATTGTCCATAAGTTCTTACTTGAAGGTGCAAGTGTTGCTATTTTTGATAAAGACCAGCAGAGACTTCAAGAAACTTTGGCAGAATTATTACCTCAAAATCGTGTAATTGGATTTAATTTAAATATAACAGACGAGAAGGGAGTAATAGAGTCTCTAACTGAAATTGAAAGCCGATTAGGAATAGTTGATGTATTAGTCAATAACGCCGCGATAGAGCCAATACAACTCTTAATAGATCACCCAACCGAACTCTTCAAAGAAACTCTCGATAATAACGTTGTGGGTCCATTTATAGTTACTAAAAATGTAACCGGCAGAATGTTAGAACAAGGGAAATTAGGAACCGTCACTTTCATCACCTCTGTTCATACTGATCAAGCGTTTCCAGGAAATAGTGCCTATGATACAAGTAAGCATGCACTATTGGGATTTATGAAGACTTGCGCCATAGAGTTGGCCGGCAAAAACATCCGTTTCAACGCTATTGCCCCCGGGGCTATTTATCCCACCGGAATGACTGAAAATATAACTCAGGAAAGACTGAAGGAACTTGGGAATAGAATACCTCAGGGCAGATTCGGTTCACCTGACGAGATTGCAGAAGTGGCTGTTTTTTTGGCCTCTGACATGGCTTCATATATAAATGGGCAGGAAATTCGTGTCGACGGAGGACTTTCTATTAAAACACCCTTGTTCGGTTAATTAAATTTTAAGAAATAAAACCGCAGAAGAATTTCATCTTCTCAAATTAATATACCAAGGTTTATCACTTTTTATCATTTCATCAACTAGAGATGGAATTTCTTCTTTGGTCTCCGGCCATCGGGATTCAATATTTCTAAAAATCCTCATCATCTTCTTTTCCTGTTTCTCTATTTTTAAAAATATCTTGGCCTAATTTCTTTATTATTTCATATCTAGCTATTATCTCAGGGCTTTCAGTTACTTTTATACTCTCAGAACTCATAATATTTGAATTGTAGTCTTAAATGGCACTTTGTCAATAAAAAACCAACAACATTTCAACTTCGTATAACTCACAACTATTGACTTGAGTATACAATCTATTGTAATATCGCTTGTAATTTCAGAAAGGAATTATATTATAAAATGCCAGAAAGAGATTTAGTCGGTGATCAGAGTAGCATACTTCAAGGTAATCTTTTGAGGTCGGGTGCTAATCTTATTTTAGATATTGGACCTGGTAAATTTAGTACCCCTGACGATAAAACTGTAAAAATTTACGAAACACCGTCGGGCGATGTTATCGCTGTAACTCCAGACCGCGTAATATTTTCAGAAAGTAGCAGAACATCGATCGAGGATCTCTTAAAAAGACCCGATCCTCTCAAAGATTTCCGGGATATGTAAGCTTCTTAGGAATGTTGATTTCAAAATTATCCCAAAGTTATCTGATCTTTAACCAACTGGATATACTTATAACAATTGTTCCAAATCGAAATTAGTAAACATGCAAGAGGAAGCTTATATAAAAAGGTCCAGTCTTTTTCATTATGAGTAAAATATTTCCATTTCTAGTTCTAATGGGGATTGATTCTCTGAAATAACTTNCTCNACAATAATAATTTTATTATCTTCTTAAATTAATATACCAAGGTTTCTCGCTTTTAATCATTTCATCAACTAGAGATGGTATTTCCTCTTTAGTCTCGGGCCACCTGGACTCTATATTTCTAAAAATCCTCATCATCTTCTTTTCCTGAAGAGGCCAGTGAGAAATTCCGTCGTGATAATAATCGTGTTCTCTACCCGAGCCTACTAATTTTACTGGAATTTTTTCGTGGTGCACATAATTTCTTAAGGTTTCAAATGGGCGCTGAAGAAGGAAAGTAGTAATTGAATATACAAATGGTATCATCCCCGATAATGCCAATCCTACTGCAATTCCCATCATTGCTTGCTCNGAAGCTCCGGCATTAATGAACCTGTCAGAGTATTCTTCCTGTATATGATCCCACATTTTATAACCCAGGTCNCCCGTCACAACCCAAATTTTTTTGTTTACTTTCATTTGGCGGTAGAGTGCATGAGCAAAATAGCCTCGTGTACTTTGATGTGGTATATAATCCTTCATTTCAAAATATTTAGTGCTAGTTTATAATCCTCTTCTTTCATTATGTAATAATGTGCGTCTTGTCCTCTCAAGAAAGGGAGCTGTTCAACCGTTGTCTTTGCAAAAATTAATAGCGGTTTTCCATCTGATTTAGACTTTAGAGCCTTTTGGAGAGCACCCAAATTATGGCCATTTGTGCTCACTANTTTACACCCGAATGCTTCGAGTCTTTTTTTCAAAATCCCAATGTTAATCNGACTATATGCTCCCCAACCGTTCGCGTTGAGTANTATTTTCAGATTACCCAACCTGTTCTCAGATGCAATTCTTAAGGCTTCCCAAATACTCCCTTCAGTACTTTCGCCGTCGGAAATAATGCAGTAAACATTTTCCTTCCGGTTTGCAAGGGCAATTCCTACCGCAATAGGTAAACCCTGGCCCAAACTTCCTGTCGAAACATCGATACCACTCTTTTGATTTCTATCCGGATGGACGTGGAGCTTTTCTGTCTTATTTTTTTTCAGATATCCGAACTTTTCTAAAATCACATAGTATGCAAAACCTGCATGTCCGTTGGACAAAACGAACTTCTCATTCCTCTTTTTAATTTTATATATGGCATGAATTAAATCTACGCAACTCAAACATGAACCAATATGAGACTGTCCTCTTTTGAAACTCAATTCCAAAATTCTTCTTCTTGTTTCCCTTTGTTCTTTTGTAAGAAAGTAATTTTTCATCAATAATCTTTAACACATACTAAAATTCCCGAGATTTGCGGAATAAAATAAGCAAAAGGCGTTGCAAAAAAGTATAATGCCTGCTTTATTTTCAATAAAGGATCATTGTGAAGTACGGTTGTTTTAAATCCTATACCATACACTTTATAGCCGAATCCTCTAAAATCTGGAGATCTCCAATCAGAGTTATGACTATCTTCGTATTTATTAGGAATTGTTCCGAAAACTACATTTGGAGTAGTAATAAGTGCCCTCCCTCTGCAAACTCTGTCTATTTCTTTCAGTAGTTTTTCACCGTCTTTCTTTTTAAGATGTTCTATTACTTCTGTGCATAGTAAAAAATCAATACTTTTGTCTTTAAAGGGAAGTTTTGGTAGATTTTGTTTGACCAGATTATCGTAAATATTGAATTTCTTACAAAAATCTAAATAGTCTTTGTTTATATCAAGACCAACAAGAGTCGATCCAGACAGGTCTCTGGTGACTCTGATTAAGTAAGCATTTATACCCTTACCGCAGCCAACGTCTAAAATAACCTTATTCTCTAAGTTGGGAGGGGTAAAGTTAGAAACAAAGGAATGAAGAAAAAAAGGGTGTGTGCCCCCCCACTTAAGTTTAGAATTTACCTTTTTAATTTTTCCCTTAGGCATTGATTTTTAATAAAACTTCTTTCGCTCTGTTATTCCAAGACCAGTTTTTTTCAATCACATCTTGCGCTTCTTTCCCTAATTTATATCGCATATTTTTGTTTTCTAAAAGATTAAGTATAGCATTTGCAAATCCTTGCAAATCTCCTGTATTAACTTTTATCATTCCGCGGGGATAATATGATTCGTATGCTTTTAGATTAAAACCGACCGCCGGAATCCCAAAAGACATGGCTTCAGCTGATGCCATACCTCCCGAATCGTAAAATGCAGGATGAAGAACCAACTTACTTTCAGCAAATATTTTATATTTTACCGGTCCGTCAAAAACATATCCGAATAATCTTATATTATTCTTAAATCCTAAATCATAAATCTTACTTNTTACTTCCATCATAAGCGGTCCGTCTCCAATCATTGCCAACTTTGCATCTGGTTTTTTCTCTACTACCTTTTTCCAAATATCAATTAATTCCACAACTCCCTTTTGGGGATGAAATCTGCCTTGAAAAACAGCATCGTACTTTTTAGTNGCTAGTNGTTGGTAGTTNGTNGTTAGGAATTTTTGAATATCATCAAACGGTACTGCACCGAGAAGGACTATTGTATGNCCATGTTTTGTGTGTTTCGGAAATCTTTTTCTTTCATCTTCGTTATTTACGATAACTTTGTCGGCGAATTTTGTAATCAATGGTTTAGAAACAAGCTGACTAACCCAATAAAAAAATGCGCTTAATAAATATCCCTTATTCCTTATTCCCTGTTCCTTATATCCTACAAAAGGATTCGGCGCAGTCTGAAACCAAGTAGCAATCCACTTCAATTTATTAAATCTTATTTTAATAATTACTGCAGGAAAAACATCCATCCAAAAATCACTGGAAGAGTAAAGATAAGTAGTCGGTAGTCGGTAGTCGGTAGTCGGTAAAGAAAAACCAAGTCTAATGCCTAAATAGACTTTATAAAAATATTTAATTAAAAAGGTTCGGGGTAGTTTAATTTTACCAATAACTTTTATCTCCAGAAACTTACCAGCTAATCTCTGGCGCTTGATCATTTCATCACCCTCGAAAGTTGTAAATATGGTAATAGGAATCTTTTTTGACCATTCGCGGGTAAGNTCAATAAAAATTCTATCGCTTCCGGATATCCCTGTACCTGTAGGTGCAAGGGCAAAAAAAATAAAGTTAATATTCGTCTTATTTTCCATTTAATTATTAAGAAACAACATCATAAACTCCGGTGTCAAATTTTCTGGGTTTCCAACCCGGTAATCTTTTTTTCAATTTGTTACTCTCACACCATAATGCGTGGTCTGTAATCAATGAAAATCTCCAAAGCATATTGTATAAAGGATACGGTAAAAGATTTTCAAATAAAGTTATATTAGGTCGCGAAACAGAACCGAGTTTCCAAAAAAGGTGCGGTAATTTAATTTTAGAGAATTTTATTTTTTTTGCCTTGCATATTTCTGAGCTAATTTGACTTAGACTCAAAGAGTCAGCATAGACCACGTATGTTTCCGGGTGAAAAAGACGCGGAGGTTTTTGTGACAACAGCCATACGCAATCAGCAACGTCGTTAACGTGTACCAAACTTGTCAGTCCCGGCCAATCAAAACGAGAGATCAAACCGCCCTTTTTTATATCGTTTTTAATAATGCTGAAAAGTCCGTCTTTCTTTGTATTTTTTCCGTACACGGTACAAAACCTTAATATAGTAAGTTTAAATCCTTTTTTACTACTTATATTTCTAAGATAATTTTCAGCCTTTAATTTTGCTCTACCGTATTCATTCGAAGGAATCGGAATTTCCCGATCCGTAATCGGTATCCTGCAATTTTTTCTTCCTGAATAGATGGCAGTAGTACTTGTAAAAATAAAATGGGTGTTTTTATCTAACATTTCTACACATCCTACTAAGTTTTTAGTACCTATATTATTAGCCGATTGGTTTCTTTCGNATGTATTAGTATTTGCGGCCAAGTGGATTATTAAATCAAAATGCTTCCATTTCCCGAGGCTTTCTTTTTTAAGTAAATTAATTTGTCTATATTCTAAACTCCTTTTATTAATAACCTTTTCAAANTCTTTATCTATTTTACCGTGAACAAAAAGCAATGTATTTTTATTATTTAATTTATTTGCATATCTTCTTATAAAATTTCTTCCTATAAATCCGTTGGCTCCGGTAATTAAAATTTTGTGCATGCTAGTTCTTCAATACTCAATTATCTAATATAATCAATAAAGTGAAAAGTGTTATAAGAAAACACAAAAAACATATCTTGGTTTTAGTATTGCTTTTAGTGCTAAGTTATCCTATATTTCGTATTACTTTCAGTACTTCCATTTACGGTGACGAGTGGAAAATCTTTTGGTTAGGTGAGTCCGCACTAAAAACGAAGACTAATATTTTTGTTCAGACTAGCGGAGATTTATCGTATATTTTTGAAGTAGTAACTTTTAATTACCTTTCAAAATTCTTCGGGTACAACGGATCTTATTATTATATATTTTCATATCTGACTCGCATTTTCGCTTCTTTCTCATTCTTTTTGTTTCTTAGAAAAGTAAACCTAAAAAATATGTCGGCTTTTATCGGAAGTCTACTGTTTATGGTAACGCCTATTGGTATTGAAACAACGGATTGGGTAAGAAACTTTGATTCATATCTGGTAATCCCGTTATTTCTGATGCTTATAAACTTCTGTCTAGAACTGAAAAATAAAAAGGGTAGCGTAAAAATATTATTACTTTTGACAGTTATAATTTTAGTAAACACAACAAGATCGCACGGAGTATTTTTTGTTCTACTTGGACTGCTATCTTACCGATATATTTATAATCATTCTTACAGAAAACTATTATTTCACACCTTTTTATCAGTAATATTTATTTATTTTATATTATCCCAAACACCGATTTTCGGTAACCAAACAGCGAATTTATTTCAAAATTTTAGATTTAAAGATTTTATCTATTCTTTCTTCGGAAATATCGGCAACACTCTTATACCAAATGTAAATTCCTGGCTGATAAAATTCAACTCTGCTTTTTACCTGGGAATTATTTCTTTCTTAAGTCTTTTAACACTTTCTTTAACGCATATATTTAGATTTAATAGAAATAATCGTAGCTTAATATGTCTCTCTTTATTGCTGAGCTATTCCTTTATGCTAGCCCCGTTAATACGAATACCACAAATTCGTGCAGATTCCGAACATAGGTATTTCATCTTTTCCGCTCTGGTTACACCCATTTTAATTTCTATAATTGCGGACAAATTATTTAACCGTAAATTAAAAATAATTTTTGGTTCTGCGGTTGCTTTTTTGTTATTAATATTTGCTGCACAATCTTACAAATACTTAAATCTACAAAACTGGGCGCATAGTCAAAAATATACGGAAANCCTTTGGTCAAAGATAACGAGTCAAATAAATCCTTCAGAAGTTCAAGGAAACAGTTTTATTGTGCTTACTAATCCGGAATCNTATCCGAAAGTTAACAGTACGGTATATTTTGGATCAAACTATCATTTAGGATTACTTTATCAAATTTGGTATATCGATAGACTTCCCGAAGTTTGGATTTCTCCTTCTCTCGAATTTAACAAATCAAANATTCCTGAATCTTTATTTTTGAAAGGAAGAACACCAATTATCTTCAGAATCCACGATTCTAGTGTCGAAAGAANCANTCCCACNGCCAGACCCTAAAAACAAGTTTTATCGTATAGTCTCCTTTTTTATTAACCTTCCAAGCGTTGGCATAGTTGTAAATAAGAAAATGATCTTTAAGTATTTGCTCATCAATTTTAGATGCCCATTGATCATTATAATTATTTTTTAAGACTAAAATAAATGGCTCTTTAGCATCCATTACGTTTACTTCAAATTTATTAACGCCAATGTTTTTATAGCTATAAATCGGTAAGTTATCTCCTTCCAAAGAAATTAAAGATCCGTTAAAGTTAACTCTTTTATACAGCCTGAGGTTTCCAAAATT
>C687J35174_10007946_pt1 | contig 13568 bp, 15 predicted proteins | sample RifCSPhighO2_01_FD_35174 | JGI IMG/M metagenome (IMG submission 35174) | reverse complement strand
ATTCAGGACCGTCCCCTATTATGACAAGCGGCCAGCCCAGTTTATTAAATGCCTTAACTGCTGTGTCGACATTTTTGTGTTTGTACAGGCGACTGACTATAAGGAAGTATTTTGTATCTGATGTTTTGCTTTTAGTGTTTATATTTAAAATCGGCTGGCATACCGGAGGATAGATCACAGTCGAGTTTCTATCATAATACTTTTTAATTCTTTGATGGACATTTTCTGAGATAGAAATAAAATCGTCTACTCTGGTTGATGCGTGGCGATCCCAAATTCTCAAAAAATGCTGCACCAGAGAAGTTGTCCATTTTGGGCTTTTGCCTGATTCTGTTTTATATTCGGCATGCCAGTCCCATAGCTGTCTTGTGGGACTATAACAATAACATATGTGTTTGGTTTTTGGTTTAAGTATCAATCCCTTCGAGAACGCAACGGATGAAGAAATAACCAGATCAAATTCTCCAAGATCAAATGACTCAATTGCTGACGGCATGAGCGGGGTAAGTATTTTGTGTTTATTAAAAATAGAGTAAGGTTTTTGTAAAAAGCTTGGTCTGATTTCAGCACCCGGAATGAACTTATTTGTAAATTCTGGATTATGAAAAAGAGTATAAATCGGGGCTGATGGGAACACGTCATGCAGAGCCTTAAGTGTTTTTTCTGCTCCACCCATACCTAAAAGCCAATCATGAATTAATGCAATTTTGGGGTTGTGATCAAATATTGACAATTGTTTAAATATTTGTTAGATTAGTAATAGTTGGTTTTTAAGAAATAGGAGTTATTTATGGATAGTCTTACCCCTGTACTTAAGGTTGTTGCTTGGTTATTTTCCGGGATACTTACTTGGGCCTGGATCAGTTACTGTGTTTCTAAACAAAGACCAGAGAGACTGAATGTTGTTGAGCGTTGGCATGTGCTTGTAATATCTTTGGTGACCGGTCCGTTCACCATAATTATTGCATCTTTGGCCCTTATCTTAACCGGGCTTAAGCCCATGTTTGGCTTTAAATTTACCTCTTTGCCATTATATTCTTTTTATACACCTCCAAATTATCCAATACAATGCCTGTTCCCTTTGCGACACACAAAAGCGGATCATCAGCTATTCGTGCCGAAACACCAGTAATCCTGGTAATTAGGATGTCTATGTTTTTGAGTAGTGCTCCACCACCGGATATGACTATNCCCCGATCCATTATGTCCGAGCAGAGTTCGGGTGGAGTTTCTTGAAGGACGTTTTTAACAGTCTGGACTATTTCTCTCAGTTGTTCTTGCATTGATTCGGTTATCTCATTAGATGATAATTCTATGGTTTTAGGATAGCCGGTTGTCAGGTCTCTTCCGCGTATATTTATTTTTTCTTCGTTGGTTTGTTTGACAGCGTTTCCAATGGCTATCTTGATTAATTCAGCTGTGCGCTCTCCTATGGCAAGACCATGTTTTTTCTTAACATATTCTACTATGGCCTGATCTATCTTATTGCCACCGACACGAGCGGATGACCAGCTTACAATGCCCCCCAAACTAATTACAGCAACATCTGATGTGCCGCCACCGATGTTCAATATCAAATTACCCATTGGACTGTTGATTGGAATTTTAGCGCCTATGGCGGCAAGCACGGGCTCTTTTACTAGATAGGCTGCCTTGGCTCCGGCGTTGATTGTCGCTTCAATTACTGCTCTGCGTTCAGTGGATGTCACACCAGCCGGAACTGATATCAGTATCTCAGGTTTGTAGATTCCAAAACGCCCCACAGCCTTATTGATAAAATATTTCAACATGGCCTCAGTTATACGATAATCAGCTATTACCCCGTCCTTTAGAGGCCTAGATACTATTATACTGTCAGGTGCGCGTCCGATCATATCTTTGGCAGCATTGCCTACAGCAATTATCTTGTTGTCTATTATGGATATGGCAACAACAGAGGGCTCGTTTATTACAAGTCCTTTGCCAGGAACAAAAACTAGTGTGTTGGTTGTCCCTAGATCTATGCCTATTTTCTTTACAAACAAAGTTAATTAATTTCTTCAAGATGATCTTTTACAAGATTTATAAAATATCATCATGAAGCCTAAGGTTAAACAAAAATAATAGAGTCTTTAAGCATTTTATCAAGGTTTACAATATGTTTAATTTGATATATAATACTATCCAATGACCAAGAAGACTAAGAGATATCTTTTTTTTGTGGCAGTATTCCTTTTTTTTGTAATCGGTTGCAGCGCCGTATTTTTTGCTTTGGGTTATCAATATGATTTTGTTCAGCGAAAAATTCTTAAAACTGGATCGATTGAGATAAAATCCAATGTTGATTTCGAGGTTTATATAAATGAAAAATTGGCCGGAAGCACTTCTTTTTTAAGTAATTCTTTTTCAAGGGGTCGGCTTTTGCCACGCACGTACAAGGTTCGTGTAGAGAAAGAAGGATATCAGTCTTGGGAGAAATTGATAAAGGTAGAGGCAGGTTTTTTATCAAGTTTCCCAAAAGTGTTTTTAGTTCCTGAAGTTTTTAATGAAGAATTAGTAGCTTCCAGTTCAATGACTAAAGTTTCCTTAAGGGAATTTGATCCAGAAAATGGAGTAGCCGTTATTGGGAGCACGGTAGGCAATAAACAAAAATTAGACTATATAAATCTAAAAACCGGCCAGAAGGAATCTGTAACCAGTATAGTCTCAGCTGATAAAAATAAACAGGTGGCCGTGCCTACTGGTTCAACTATGCCGAGGCTTGTAACTTCTCCTGATAAATCTAAAAATGCCATTTTCTATGATTATGAAATTTGGGCTGAGTGGTCGAAAGACTCTAATTTCCAGCCCTATCACGTAGTTGGAGATAAGAAATTTGTAATGCGCTCTAGTCAAAAAATAAGCGATATTCAATGGTACAAAGATTCTGAACACTTGCTCGTAAGTGTTGGCGGAATTTTGAAAATGGTAGAAATTGATAGCCGAGACGGGGTTAATATTTTTGAAATAACTGATCTTGACGGTCCTTTTTACTATGATAAGGAGCTTGGCTTCATTTTTAAGTTCGAGGGTAATAATTTGTTTAAACTCGCAATTTAAAAAGTTGATGTGACCCTCTGACAATAATAAAACCCGCCTATAGCGGGTTTTATTATTGTCAGAGGGTTCTCTCCTATCTTTTCGCCCATTGTGGTGCTTTTCTTGCCTTTTTGAGACCGTACTTGCGACGTTCTTTAGCTCGGGAGTCTCTTGTGAGGAATCCCGCTTTTCTGAGTTTTTTGGCAAAGTTAGCATCAAACAATACAAGAGCTCTACTTAGCCCGACCTTTATGGCATCAGCCTGACCGTGTATGCCACCACCTGAGGAAACAACAGTAGCCTTGAATCGGTTTATTGATTTAAGTTTCTTTAATGGAGACTCAACTATGTTTTGCAACGGGATTGTTTTAAAGTATTCGTAATAAGGTTTACCGTTGACTGTTATTATGGCCTTGTCTTCAGACACTTGTGCGTCTGTCGATTTTTTGGTTAAAACTCTAACCCTAGCAGTAGCCTCTTTGCGTCTGCCGACCGCCTCAAAGTACTTTTCTGGCCCCTGTGGTTTGAGCGGTAAAGCATTCATCGCATCTGTGTCTTCTGCGATTGTAACCGACTCTTCAACTAAAACAGGCTCTGCTTTGGCCACAACCTTTTTTTCTTTTGTTTTTTTAGTTGTTGATTTTGCTGGTACCATAATAATTTTTGTACTAACTCACAAACTCTATTACTGCCATCTTAGAACCGTCACTTATGCGTGGGGGTAAATTGATTATTCTTGTATATCCACCGGGTCTTTGGCTAAATTTTTCGGTGGCTTCGCTGGTTAATTTTTTGGCATAAGTCTTGCCTACTTCTGATATCAATAATTTAGTTGAATGTAAAGTATTTATTCGGGCCTTGGTAACTAATTTCTCTATATACGGCCTAAGACTCTTGGCTTTTGCCTGAGTGGTCTTTATCTTGCCGCTTGTTATTAATGCTCGAGCTAAATCACGCATCAATTCCTTGCGTTGTTTTGTTTCTCTGCCAAATTTTCTATTTTTTTTGCCGTGATTCATTTATTTAATTTCTAAATTTTTCATTATTTTGCTTCTTAGTCTGTTGGGGGCGAGCATCTTGTATACTGCTGAATTTAAAACCTTCTTGGGATTAGAAGCAATAACATCTTTGAGTTTTCTAGTTTTCATGCCTCCTGGGTAGCCAGAATAGTGGTAATATTTTTTTTGTTCAAGCTTTTTGCCTGTGTATTTAATCTTATCTATATTGCTAACTATTACTTTGTCATCCGGGAGCTCATTGGGGCGATACTTAGGTGAAGTTTTGCCACGTAAAATCACAGCAATTCTGCTTGCAAGCCTTCCGAGTGATTGATTTGTTGCGTCAATTTGATGAAGCATGTTTTATGTTTATAGCCTATTCAGCTTTCTTTTTTTTGGCTTTTTTAATTTTGACAGTATCGCTTTCCGCTGGCGGTAATTCAATTTTAGTTATTATATTAAAATGATCTATTAAAATCTGTGCGGCTTTTGCTAGGGCTTCTTCAGGACTAACACTGCCATCCGTTTCTACGTCAAGTAAGACCTTGTTGTAATCAGTTCTTTGCCCTACTCGGATATTCTCAACAGTAAAGTTGACGTTCCTCACTGGTGTGAATATACCATCCACTGCTATTTCTCCAACACTGAGCTTTTCTTTTTTTATCTGATCAGCTGGAACATAACCGACTCCCTTTTCCACAGTGAGTTCCATTTCAAACTCACCCTTCTTGTCTGTTACGGTCGCTATGTGTGCATCTTTGTTGATGACTTCTGCATCTGCGCTCGCTTCTATATCGCCTGCTGTTACCTCTCCTTGGCCCTTGTGGTGAAGCTTGAGCATTACAGGCTCATCTTTAAAGACCCTAAACCTAACGCCTTTAATGTTCAACATAATCTGGATTACATCTTCCAAAACCCCTGATGCTGCAGAAAATTCATGTTCTACACCCTTAATTCGTATCGATGTTATAGCCGCTCCGTCCAGAGATGATATCAATACTCTTCTAAGAGTGTTTCCTATCGTCATGCCATATCCAGGGTATAGTGGTTCGATCTCAAAAACTGCCTTGTTGCCGGTTTTGGAAATTATTTTGGGCTCTGTTGGTAGCTGGATCATATTCTTATCGATTAGGACTTAGTTATTAGGACTTAGTTAATTCTAAGGTCTAACGCCGAAGTTCTAACTGTATATTTTAACGTGAATAATATTCAATTAAGGATTGCATGTCTTTGGCCTCAATCCCGCTGTCTTGCATTGTCGGTACTCCCCCCACTTTAATAAGTAAGCTATCTTTATCTACCGTAATCCATTTTGGGGATTCATATTTCTTAATCCACTGCTGAACATTATTTGAAAAATAGGTGGATTTCATGCTACTTTCTCTTACTTTTATTACATCTCCGGTGCTTACCTCAAAGGATGCGATATCAACTCTGCGTCCATTTACCATAATATGTCCGTGGTTTACGAGTTGTCTTGCTTGATCTCTTGATTGGGCCAATCCGCCTCTATAAACAACATTGTCCAGTCGTTTTTCTAATTTTCTTGCTAACGCCTCACCGGTTTCTTTTCTTGATTTCATGGCATCTTGGACCATGTTCTCAAACTGCTTTTCCATTATTCTATAAGTATGTCTTATTCTCTGTTTTGACTGAAGTTGTTGGCCGAACTCAGAGGATCTCCTCCTGAAACTTTTGCCGTGAACACCTGGTGGATACATGCGCTTAACTGTGGCTGATTTAGGAGAAAGTGAACGCTCGCCCTTTAAGAAGAGCTTTGCGCCAAGTCTTCGTTCTATTTTTTCTCTTGGTCCTGTATAACGTGCCAATTTACTAGTAAAACTATTAAACAGAAGTTAGAAACCAGATCTTTGTTTCTCTATTTTCTAGCCTCTGCTTAATGAATTTTTATATTCTTCGTGGTTTTTTAGGCCGGACTCCATTGTGAGCCATGGGCGTTGCGTCTATGATTGAAACAACATTTATACCGCTCGCAGCTATGCCTCTTATTGCCGCTTCTCTTCCTGGGCCTATTCCTCTAACACATATTTTTGCCTCCTGGAAACCAAACTTCTTGGCCTTTTCAATGGCATCTTTACCCACAATTGTAGCCGCATATGGTGTGGACTTGCGTGCTCCCTTAAAGCCCATCATTCCAGAAGAAGAAAAAGCAAATACATTGCCGTTGGGGTCTGCTACTGATATCAGGGTGTTATTATAAGATGAGGATATGTATACTGTACCTCTCAGGATCTGTTTCTTAATTGATTTTTTGGGTGCAACAACATCAGTCTTCTTTGGAGCTGTAACGTTGTCACCTTCAGTTGTAGCTAATTTTTTTTGACCCAAAATGTCTAGAACAATTACTAGTAACTAGAAACTCCACAATGGAATATCCAGAAACTAGATGTTGTCATTTTCTATGTTTTCTGTGCCGACGGTTTTCTCCCTGAACCAGCTGTTCTTCTAATATTTCCCCTAAGAGTACGAGAATTGGTCTTGGTTCTACCGTGTATGGGCAAACGTCTCATGTGCCTAACTCCACGCCATGAGCCTACCTCTTTTAGTCTTTTAATATTTTCTGAGACTTCTCTGCGAAGATCACCTTCTACTTTGTAGTTGTGATCTAGTACACCTTGGATTCTGTTTATTTCTTCAGCCGTAAGGTCCTTAGCAAGCTTGTCATTAGGTACGTTAGCTGACTTTAAAATTACCCTGCTATTTGTTGGCCCCACCCCATAAATGTATGGCAATGCAAATTCTATTTTTTTGTTTTCAGGAATATTAATTCCAGCTATTCTAGGCATAAATTGACCCGTGGCCGCTGGTTTACCTGTCGTGGCAGTTCGGTGCCAGCCAGCGCATATAAACCATCAGCCGCAATCTATATTAAATTTAACCTTGTCTCTGTTTGTGCTTGGGATTAGAACAAATGCAGTAAAGCCTCCCCTTGCGGCGAACTAGTTTACATTTGTTACACATTTTTTTTACTGAAGCACGTACTTTCAATTTTTCGCTTCTACTAGCATAAACTACGAAGTGCAATGCATCTCCGAAGCCTTGGCGTAGAAGATCTATACTATCTTCTGAAAACTATTCTTCCTTTTGTACCATCCGGGCTCAACTCCAGGGTCACCTTATCACCAACAATGACCTTTATATAATTCATTCTCATCTTACCTGATAAATAGGCTAAAATTTCTCTTCCGTCAACAAGCTGGACCTTAAATTTTGTATCCGGTAGCGCTTCTATTACTGTCCCATCTTCTTTTAATTTTTGTTCGTTGTTACTCATTAAATTCTCTTCAAGCTGTTTTTACCTTTTTATCATGGCCTATTTAACAAAAAAACCAGATTTCTGTTGGAAATCAGGCCGATCCTTCACCTTCTTCCATTGCCCGTAATCTTAGCAAAATAGATAAACACTGTCAAATTGGCTATTCTTTCTCAATTATTATTTTGATTTTTGATAAGTCTTTGGGGATACTGCTTACCCAAAATGGAGAAAGTATCACCTTTGTTGATTCTATTTCTTTTATGTTTTGGAAATAGGAACGGATTGATTCTTCATTCATGCCCTGAATCTCCTTCTTGATATTTTCCGAATCAATATTGAGAACAGCGCCGCCAGTTATATGTGCATCAACGTTCATTGCTGAGTTGTCTTGGTTGTTCTTCGGCTCAGAATATATTATCGTCAAATTTCTTTCTGACAGTTCTAGCGTGCCATCGCCTTCTATTTTGTGACGTATGAGTCTTAAGACATCAGATTCTCGGAATGCTATCGTTACACCAGATCCGTTAATTGTCATGTTAAGATTTTCGGCGGCTTCACCTGACTTAACATTTGTGGAAGGCGGATCTATTATCAATTGAATAGAATCAATAATTTTTAAATCTCCTGCCTGATTTTTTATTCCTTTAATTATCTTTTCCTTTAACTTGTTTGTAAGATCTTCCTGCGCCTTAATAAAATCCTCCTCGGTTACAATTTTTGAAGGACCTACTATACCTCCTGTCATGGGTTGTGTAGATTTTGCGTAGAAATCGTTGGATTTTGGAGAACCCTCAAACCCGGGAATTGTAAAATTGGAAGGAGCTATATTGTACTCATCACCTGCTTTATCGGCATAGACGATAGATTCTATGCTTCCTTCCATTGTGTTGTCTCCTGTTCTCTTGGCAGCTGGAACTTCTATCGTTTGTGGAATTCTGTAAATTAAACCCGAGTTTGTCTGAAATCTTGTGGTGGCGACCAGTCTTTGTGGAGACGTGCCTTTGTTGTATATCGTTATCTTGCCGCTTGCCTTTTGAACTACATTTTTTTGGCCTGTAGCTGGGAATGTAGAACTTTCCTTATCTTTATAAGCAAATTTTTGTCCAGGGATTCGGTTAAAATCTAAACTAACTTCGGTTGCAGTGCTTGATGCAGAAATGTTCATCTTAAAATCGAGTGTTTCTTTTTGTGGTTTTATAACAACACGTGCGCTGCCGAGTGTGGTATACAGTATCAGCAACAAGACCAATACCACTAACGTAAAAAATATTATAGGTCCTCTCCTAGTTTTAAACGGTGACTTAAGTGAGGTGAATTTGGCACGGTTATTAAATATGTTTTTAATTTTTGGGGGTTCATCTTTTTGGCTGGCCCAAATTTTGGCTATATCGTTATCTGATTCTTCAATGTCAGTCTTAACCTCAATTTTAAAATCAGAAGATTTTTCAGTCTTTATTTTTATTGGTCGGTCACTTTCTGGTCTTATTATATCTCTTAGGATCTTGGCCGGCGCTGATGTTTTTGCGGCAGCAAGCCTAACATCAGGCTCGGAATATTCTTCCGCTGGTCTAGTTTCCATCGTTTTTGTAGTTTCTCGTTTCTTGGTCACATGCTGTTCGAGTACGCTGAAACCATAAGTTGAGGCAAATTTCACAACAGATGGATCGCTGGTCATGATGCTTATTTTTTTATTGGTCGAGTCAGCCTCAGTTTTTATTGATGAAAAATTTTGCTCTTTTTTGGCAAAGTTTGAGTTATTCGGGAATATAAAAATTATTTCTTGTGCTTCGGTGTTCTTAAGTGCATCAAAAACCTCTCTGAAGTCATCGTTCTTCTGTATATGTATGATGTTTGTTTTAGACACTGTTATTGTTAATTATAGCATAGAATTCTATAAAAATATCCACTAAAAATAAAAGACCCTAATTCGGGTCAACTTTTTAAAATTTTATATAGCATTATGCATCCAGCGATAATCACAACCGGCCAGAAAAGTATCTTGATAACAGAAATTACCAAACTTAGTAGAGATAAAACAAATAAAATGGCTATAGCCAGAAGAATGAATACCACGAGCTTCATTGTCGGGTTTAATTGATTATATTGTTTTACTCCGTTACTTAGGATTCCCACTCTGAACTCCTATTTTTAAAGAAAAAGGCTAACCTGCACATTATAGCTTATTATACTATCAGTGTCAACGTAGAAAATCATAATTCAACTGTGGCTCGTATTCTTCTAGTGCCAGCGGAGACGGCTTCTTCTTTTGCTATTTTAAACGTGCCTATTTCCCCGGTGTGGTTTACGTGTGGTCCGCCACACAATTCTTTGGAAAATGGTTGCCCTTCGGCTGGCTCAGGGCCAATAGTGTAAACCTTTACACTATTGGGGTATTTGAGTTTGAAAAATGCCAGAGCACCCGTTTTTATCGCCTCCTCATATGGCATTTCTTTTTTGTTTACCTCGTAGTTTTTTTTAATAGCTTCATTTACCAATTCTTCAACTTGTTTAATTTCTTCCGGGGTGACCTTGCGTGGAAATGTGAAATCAAACCGTAATCTTTCAGCGGTAATGTCTGATCCTGCCTGATGGACATCATCACCCAAAACCATACGCAATGAGGCGTGTAGCAAGTGTGTGGCTGTATGTAGACGCGTGACCTTTACCAGTTCTTCTTCGTTGCCTGCTTTTAGTTCGCCGGTATCGAGTATTAATCCATGCCCGCCAAATTTTTTCTCGGAACCTTCTCGAGATTTTGATTGATGTTTTTTAAATTCCTCGTCAAAGTCCTCACGGGTTAGTTTTTTTGTTTTTTCTGGTTCAGTGTCCTTGATTACCTCAAAAGGCATGCCAAAACTCTCATACAATCTAAATGCTTCTTTTGCATCAACTTCGCGGATTGTACCCAACTCTTTTCTAGCCTTATCAAGAGTTTTTTTAAATCTTTCGTACTCCTCTCTAAGCGTTAAAATAATTTCATCTTTTTTAGTAGTAAGGTCAGAATAATGATCGCCGTATACATCGATAATCGGTTGGATGTCAAATATACCAAATGCCAAGACTCTGCGCATTAATCTTCTTAAAACATAACCTTGATCTTTGTTTGATGGTTGTATGCCGTCTGCAATTAAAAACACTGAAGCTCTTAAATGGTCAGATACGATTCTTTTTTGTCTTTCAGACAAGCTTGTCGGTAAGTTAGATGTTGTTGGCTCAAAAAGATCAGTTTCGAATATGTTCTTTTTTTCCTGGACTATCATGGTCAGTCTCTCAAGCCCCATGCCGGTATCTATGCCTTTTTGTTCAGATGGTTTCAGTTTGGCCTCACCTTTTAATAGCTTATCTCTTGAGCCATCGCAAAAGAATTCGTTGAATACGATATTCCATATCTCCACATCCTTCCCATTCCCATTTTTGCAGTATATTTCAGTTGTTGGACCACAAGGTCCGGAGTTGCCAGTTGGTCCCCAAAAAACATCTTCCATTCCCTCTTCCCGAACATCAGTTATGCCAAGTGACTGCCATATTTTTTTAGATTCCTCATCTTTGGGTACGGCGGAAGATCCCTCAAATACGGTTACGTAAGAAATTTCAAGTTTAATTTCTTGAGTGATAAATTCATGCGCGTATTCAATCGCCTCTTTTTTCCAATAGCTTGTGCTGAGTTTTGTCGAGGCGCCTCCAAAAGAAAAATTACCCAACATTTCAAAAAAAGTCAGATGTGATTCGTCCCCAACCTCATCAATATCAGAAGTACGAATGCATTTTTGAATTGTGACGGTATTTAGAGAGCCGAAATCCTTAATTGGATCAGCTTCGCCGGTATAATAAGGCTTGAATTGTTGCATGCCGGCGGTCGTAAAAAGAACCGACGGATCTGTCGGAAGCAGGGAGCTTGATGGCACAATTTTGTGTCCACGCTTCTCGAAAAACTTTAGGAATTTTTGACGTATGTCCGAATGAGTCATAAGATAATTCTAGAATAAAAAAAACACGCTTTCAATGCGCGTTTAACTTTTCAATACTTTTTGAGCATAAAATAAGCAGAAGTGAATAGCACTGCTGCGGCAATTGGAGTCGCAAGCTTGCCTATTAGTGAAATGTAAGCATTTTTGAGATCTTCCGGTCTTGGATTGCCTTGCGCTGCCTCTTTGTTGAGTTCCATGATAATTATTATATCTGGCCAGAGACTAATCTTGCTCCACAAAATGATTATAATGAATAAGACTAATGTTATGGTTGGTGCCAAATAATGACTCCTTTTTTGGTTTAATATGACTATCTTTTGGATTGCCACTTTTTAAGCAACTTGCTCGCTAGTTTAACCAAAAACAAAATTATTGCAACTATCAAGAACAGCCATATAAGCCAGAGGATTAAAGTTATGGCTAATCCTAATAAAGAAAAAACCAAGGAAAATAATTATTAGAGACTCAATTAATTTCATGTGCCTATTTTAGTACTCAAAAAACAAAAAGTAAAATTTAAAACAAAAAAGCGGCTTAGCCGCTAGGAATCGATATCTGGTTGAAGTTGTCTTCTGAGGTTTTCAGTGTAGCGACGCCAGAAACACAATGAGGAACACCCAATGAGAATGCTTATTGGTCCTAATATAATAAGCAAAAAGAAGCTTATTTTTGGTGCATCCAAAACGTAAAACTTACCATAACACAGTTTTGCATTCGTAGCTGTATCACAGTGCCACATCATGACATATGCGGCGATGCCTCCCAGGACCCACAACGTAAAAATTACAAGTAGCAAAAAATTTATTAACACAAAGACTCCTCTTGTGAATATCTTTTTAAATTTTAGCAGATATTTATAAATTGTCAATACCAACTAAACTCAGAGACGAGGATAACTATTTTTGAGAATGTATCTTTTTTATGAACTTTTTGACTAGTTTTATAATAAATAAAACTATGGCTACTATCAAGAACAGCCACATGAGCCAGATGGTGAGGCTTATAACTAGCCCGAGCAGGAATAGGGCAATAAATACGATGATTAGCGTTTCTAAAAATCCCATTACCAATATAATAGCACTTTGTTTAATAAAAAACCACTACTGATGTAGTGGGGTATGTGAATATTCTACGGGGGTGTCTTCTTGTCCTTCTGTTCTCACGTCTGTGAAAAGAATTATGGCCCAGCTTGGTAATCTCGAATCATCTTTTTTTAAAAAACCAAAAAGAAAATAGCACACTGGTGATATTTTGTCCAATGAATGGTATCGTCGATGTGGGTGGCCAGAGGGATTCGGCTTTGACTCTCGTCGCCTTCCGGCAGCTCGGTCTAGCCACCACCTCGCGGTTCCGACTAGCTCAATGCTCTCGGAACATCGCTCCGGTGTTCGAATCCCTACACGAGCCAAACTTTTGTCTCGCTTGGGTGGCCAGAGGGATTCGAACCCTCGGTCCCTGCTGCCACAGAGCAGTGCTTTACCGCTAAGCTATGGCCACCATGCGGATTATTTTACTATAATGTCACTGTTGCGTCAAAAAAAGCTCATTTTGGCGGTTTTAATTAATTTGTACCTATATCAATCTGGGCGCCGAGAGTTCTCAGTTTCTCAGGAACATGGGCATAGCCTCTTTCCAAATATTCAATACCAGTTACTGTGCTTTCACCATCGGAAATTAAGGCGGCAATAACATATGCGAACCCGGCTCTCAGATCCGGTATGTTAATTATTGATCCTGAGAATTTACTCGGACCTTTGATTACACAGCTGTGCAGATGTCTTTTGCTCTGGAAACGGCACGGCGTTCCTAGGCAAAAAGGTGCTAAGTCTATATCCGCCCCCATTTTTTTTAGTGACTCTGTGTACCCAAAACGATTTTCATACACGGTATCATGTATTACAGAAAGTCCTTCGGCCTTGGTAAGAGCAACGGCCATCGGTTGTTGCCAGTCTGTCATGAATCCCGGATGTACATCAGTTTCAATGTGTATGGGCTGTATGTTTTTTGAACTTCTGAAAAACATCATGCCATCAGCATAAGGTTCATAACCTCCTCCAATAGAACGGAACACTTTTAAGAAAGAAATCAGGTCATCCTCTACAGCATTTTTAATAAAAATACGTCCGTTTGTGGCAATGGCCAGTGATGCAAATGATGCGGTCTCTATTCTATCGGGAATAGTATGGTGTTCTGCGCCACGCAAAGAAGCAACTCCGGATACAGCGATGTTTCGTTCGCCTTCCTTGATTATTTTCGCCCCCATTTTTT
>C687J35174_10007944_pt1 | contig 13573 bp, 18 predicted proteins | sample RifCSPhighO2_01_FD_35174 | JGI IMG/M metagenome (IMG submission 35174) | reverse complement strand
TGTTGAAGTAGCGAGGGGCTCATTCTTATCAAATCTCGTTGGCGGAAAGAAAGGCGTGATAATTCCATACAGCCTTGTCCAGAACGTGGGGGATGTTGTGATAATCAGGCACATCTCAACACCAACCTCATCTGAGGATGCAAAAGGACCTGCAGGTCTGAGCGGATCAGAAGAGCCGATGACAATTTCTTCGTTCTAAATTAAGCCTTTAACACAGCCACTTGTTCGTTCCACTGTCATAGCTGCAGATCTTCTGATAAGCAGCTTCAACCGCGCTTATCAGCCTGATTGAAACGCTGTAACCGTTGCTCAGGACAGAAGCAGGGACATTGTCTATCTTTGCCTCAAAGTAGCCTGTTCCATCAGTTCTCGTGTTTTTGAAGAAAAACTGTGAAGTCACAGCGTCCTTCACCCCAACTTCTATGTCAGAGTTCGGAATGACTGTTCCGTTGGAATACGTAACAGTCCCGCTGAATCTCATGCTATAGATCTGCGAGCTAGGTATGCTCGATAGCGCGGGGCACCAGGCACCAAGGCAGGTTGAAAGACTGATTCCTGATGTATACACAGAAGCATCATATGCTATGAACTGTATTTTCAGGTTAGCAGAGCTGACCTCCCCTGCGGAGCCGAATGTTGCAGCATTCCTGAAGCTCGAAGAGGTCTGGTCAGGAACAAGAGGACCCGCAGCGAATGCTATCGAGACTAGAGCAGAAAATGCCAAGGTCAATATCGCAGCCTGCTTTAGCATAAACAACTTACCTAGAACTCACTTAAATCCTTTAGCCCTGACTATTTCTGCTAGAGTGGCGTAAATGACCTTTCCTGCAAGAAGCGTATAGACATCCTCCTCTGATGAAGAGAGGGGGGTGAATTCCACAAAATCAACAGCAGCAAGATTCTTTCCCAGGGCTCTCACGGCTTCCAGAAGATTATTCACAGTTATCCCGTCCGGTTCTGGGTTTCCCACGGCGGGAACAATTGAAGGGTCAAGAACGTCATAGTCTATTGAAAGGTATGCTCTTCCCTCGATATTAGAAAGGTCTTTCAGCGAAGCTACTTTGATACTCTTCTCTTTTATGAACTCCTCCTCCTTCCTGGACATGCATCTGATCCCATACATGTAGATGTTCTCAGGCCCTATCATCTCGCTGATCCTTCTGACAACCCCATTATGCCCGTTTGAATCCTCGCAGTCTGGATGCGCATCCAACACAACTAAAACATCAGGCTTCAGCTCCTTGACAGCTCCCAATGTGACTGTGTGCTCTCCTCCCAGAATAATTGGGAACTGTTTCAGCCCTCTCAGCTTTGCACTTGTCTGGCTCATGAGCTGTTCAAGAGTTTCAGGATGTATGTCACCCAAGTCCTTGATGAATGCAGAATCTGTCAAATCTATTCCTCTGATGTATGTTTCCAACTTGGGAAAGATGGAACGCAGCATCTGTGGTCCTTTGGCTGAGCCTCTCCTGAAAGTTTGCGTCCTGTCGTAGCAGATGCCTAGCAGAGCAAAGTCCATAAACTAATCAGAATGGCGGAGGCTTTTAAAGGTGATTAGGTCTCTTCTGGCTAAGCAAATAATTGGTTACCTCAGACCTATAGGCAGGCGCTATGTCCTCTGGCCTTGTAACAGTCACATAGAACAGTGCAAAGTATACTGTCTTGACCATGCCTATGTATATGCCTGCGGCAATGGCCAGTCCGATCCCTATGATCACCCAGAGCGCCAAGGGAACCACAAGGTATGTGGCATTAAGGAATCCGAGCATGAACGCCATTATGAAAAACGGTATCAGCAATATCATCCAGACATATCCCAAAGCAACGTTTCCCACAAAATCTATGCCAAAGACGCCTGCGAGAGCCCCGGGAACGTTCTTCCTTATGTTGTTTATCTCAGGCAGCGTATCAACAACGCTGTTCTCGCTAATGATCGACGCAGGCAGCAAGAAGTTTCCTATAAGATCCCAGCCCTCTTCCACGACCTTGCCTAGGATATACATCAGTCCGTTTATGATTGCAAAAAGAATTCCCTTTCTTCCCGTTCCGGCCTTCAGCTGGTTTGCAAGGGCTGTGAAAATGATGGTAAAGAGCCCTATCCAGAATATGTCGGACTTGTTCTCCTTTGCCCTGGCCAAGCCCTCTCCATAAGAAACCTTCTTCCCCGCGAACGTATTATAGACCAGCCAGCACTGCGCGCCGTTGTAATGGACTTTTATGAATGGGAACAGAATCATCAGAACCAGTAGGCTGACAAATATAGCAAGGAATCCTATTGTCCCAAGCGCCGCGCCCCCGAAGATTATCGAAGCCCCTCCCAGAAGCAGGACAAGGTAGAAAAGCAGCGCAATCTTGACCTGAGCTGTTGTAGGCTTTATTATTTCCGGGTTCTTGGCAATAACAACAAATGTATTCTTCAGAAGATTTAGCGTGTCCTTTATACTGCCAAACATTGACATCTCCCTGCGCTAGAATGGAGGCATTTGCTTATAAAGTTTATATAGAAGTGATTCCCATAGATAAGGCATGGCTTCTAAAAAGGCTAAACACAAGGCAAAACCGGTTCATAAAGTTCATAAAAAACCGGAGAAAAAGGCTGCGCCAAAGGCAGTGCCAAAGATGCCTCCTGTAGAGAAGATGGCCGATGAGAAGGCGTTCGAGCTTCTGAAGAAATACAAGATCAGTCTGGTTCCGCAGATGGTTATAAAGAAGGATTCTGAGCTCCCTGCGGCTCTGAAGAAGATAGGATTTCCCTGCGTCATGAAGGTCTCCTCCTCCAAGATTATCCATAGGACGGAAGTAGGAGGGGTTCTGAGGAACATCAAATCAGATGCGGAGGCTATGGAAGCGTTCGGCAGACTCATGAAGATAAAGAACAACGAGAAGGTCATAGTCCAGAAGCATCTTGAAGATCTTGAGATCATAGTCGGAGGGAAATACGATCCGCAGTTCGGCTACGTAGTTTCCGTTGGCCTTGGAGGGCAGTTTGTTGAAATCCTCAAGGACATAACATTCAGGATAGCTCCTGTTACCCCTGCAGATGTCCATGCAATGCTCAAGGAGCTGAAGGGGTATGATGTGCTGAAGGGGTTCAGGAACTTCAAGCCCGTCAACATGGAAACGCTCGCCGAAGCTATTGTGAATGTTTCTAGGATGATTTCAAACGAGAAGATCAAGGAGATGGACCTGAATCCTCTCTTCTGCAGCGACAAGGGCTGCTGGGCAGCTGATGTCAGGCTAATCAAGCAATAGGCTAGACTTTCTTGTAATTGATTGCTATAAGAATCAGAATTGCAATCCAGATGAAACCTACTATCAAGCTGATTAGATTTGGAGGCAGGACACCGAAATTAAGTATGTCATCCACATTCTGTGCCAAGGCAGTTCTGCTGTTTAAAATCATAAACAAAGCTAGCATGATGGATATATTTCTCATAAAGAAATTGCATTGCTATTGAATAAAAACATTAACTTTTATCAGAATTTCTTCTTCGGATGCCAGACAAAATCATTTCCAGGGCTCATAAGATCATCTTGGACATCATTTATAGAAAATTCCTCGCCACAATCGTCGCAAGTGAAGCCGGAATCATCCATGGAAAAGTTGCTATTGCCACTGCAGGATGGGCAAAGAACAAGACGCGGCGACATCGAGGGGCTATCCATGCTAGATTAGTAGCACAAATAAGTATTTATACGCATCAGGACTGAAAAAATTTACTTTAAATTAAAGTTTGCATCATATTTTTCATGCCGCTTCGACAAATCCTCTCCGAAAGGGAGGAGGAGCTTGAAAAACTGGAGATGCAGAAGCTTTTGAGGGTTGCAACAGAGTCAAAAAACATAATTTCTCTTGGTCCAGGGGAGCCAGACTTCGGACCACCCAAGCAAGTTGTTGCAGAACTGAAGAGAGCTGTGCAAAAGGGTTATTCAAGGTATTCGGCGGTTGAGGGAAGGAAAGAGCTCTTGGAACAGGTTGCAAAAAAACTTAGAAAGGAGAATAAAATCAGTACGGACACCGAAAATATTGTTGTGACATCAGGAAGCAACGAGGCCATAATGCTCTCCCTGATGTGCGTTGTTGACCCCGGGGAGCAGGTGATGGTGCCTGACCCTGGATATGTCACATACATACCAACAGTTGAACTATTGAATGGACAGGCCATCTCAATTCCTTTGCTTGACAGGAAGAATTTCGAGCCTACAATTGAATCGCTTAAATGGCTGCTAAAGGAGCCTAAAAGAACGCGGGCAATAATCCTGAACACTCCTTCGAATCCTACAGGAAGAACCTACAGCAGGAAGGTTCTGGAAGAGATAGCGGATTTTGCGGTTCAGCACAATCTTCTGGTCATCTCGGACGAGGCTTATGAGAAGTTCGTCTATAATAAGTCCAAACATATTTCCATAGGAAGCTTCAACGGAATGCAGGACTATGTTGTGACAGTCCACAGCTTCTCCAAGACATTCGGGATGCCAGGCTTCCGAGTCGGCTATGCGTCAGGGCCAAAGAAGGTCATTGATGCGATGAGAAAGCTGCATCTCTATGCCTCAATCTGCGCTCCGACAATATCGCAGATTGCTGCAACGAAAGCGCTGAAGGTAGGCACTGGATTCTTGAAGAAAATAGTGAAGGAATACGACAGAAGAAGGAAGCTTGTCGTGAAAAGAATCAAGGGCATAGACAGCCTGTCAATGGTGGAGCCGAACGGGGCGTTCTATGCATTTGTGAAGTATCAAAACATTCACAAAAGCTCTCTCAAGCTTTGCAGGAAAATTCTAGAAGAATACAAATTGGCTCTTGTTCCTGGATCCGATTTCGGAAGGTATGGTGAAGGTTATTTCAGGATTTCCTATGCAACATCACGGCCTCTCCTGGAAAAGGGTCTGGACAGATTGGAAAAGGCTTTCAAGAAAATGAAGTGAAAGGCCTTCCAAATTCAGGCAATGCTTCTTTAGGAACAAGATTCCATGGCTTAACAGGGCTCTTGGAATTTATGACAACCCATCTTCCTCTTCTTTTGTTGAAGACCAAAGTTGTGTCATGCAGTGTTTCCGAACTATCAGACCTTGCATATGTGTATCCGTATAATTCTTCCATTCTAAGGCTTAGCAGAAGTTCTCTTATTCTGTCTCCGGCATCTTTGCAGACACCCCTAACAACTTCCTTGCCAGAAGGCTTGTAAACTTTCTTTGCATGTTCCACCCTCTCATCAAATTCTTCCATATCTCTCTCCCTCTCCTTCTTCTTCATTCCCAGTGCCTCTTGGTGCTCAATCCTCAGAGCACGCAACCTTTCAAAATTATACTCCATCAAATCATTGACAATAAAGCCGACATCCTCAAACAAGAAATTCGATCTCATGGATTTGGAAAACAATAGCTTCTCATATTTCCTCTTGGCATCAGGGTAAAGAGGTAGATCTATTCTTCTCGGACTTATCTTGATATGTTCATCGTCAGAAAAGCCATATCTCTCCAGATCAAATGCAATGGCAAGCTGAGGTTCGCCAGCTATCGGCACAATAACGCTTCTATCATTCTTGGTAAAAAAGAAATAAACCTGATTAAGCGTGCCATGCTTGTCTAAAGAAACATAATCCACAGCACTGCGGTAAAGCTCGCTGGATGTAAGATTTGTTAAACCGTTTGGTTTGTAGTTTCGCAGAGCATCTTCCACTATATCCCGCGGGACAGTCTTCTGCTTAGCCAGCTGACTCACCATTCATCCTTAGAATAGACCTTTCAAATTCCCTGTCAAAATAATCCAATAAATCTTTCTCCATCTTGTCTTCATCGCCAAAAACATCCTCTAAAGTGCGCTTCATGCTCATGTAATCGATCTTCATACCCTTTATAAAAATCTCTTCAAAGTTCTCTTCCAATGGAGAAACAGCACTCTCACCGAAATCAATTATCTTAATTTCTGGATCATACCCATCTGGAGAAATTATTATGTTGCCTGCACCAATGTCGCGATGCGTAAACCCTAATCTAATTTCATCTGCCAAGAGCCTTGCCAAATTCTTCGCTACTTTAGCCGATGTTTCATCCCTCCATTTTTTCTCATCAGCAGCAGACCTATAATCGCGGATTACGTCCCTGCCTTGGGCATAAACACCTACAGCCCTCTGTGTCTTATAGGGATCTTCTGTAACAAGCACTAATTCCTGCACATACTTCGAAGGCTGCCCAACAAATTGAGCCATAAGTGAAGGGATTCCTTTGCAGTCCAAATCAGAAAGCATATTTCCCTCCTTTGTCTTACCGATTATCTTAAAGGTCATAATCATAGTTGTGTAAGCGATTATTTAAAGCTTACTTATTTTAACTACTTAAAAGTGATTATACTATTAAGTGGCAATCTTTCTTATAAATAATCTCAGGAAATATTGTTAGTATGGCAAAAACTCTTGTGGGAAAGGTTGAACACTACTTCGGAAAGGTCGGCGTTGCAATAGTGGATCTCTCGGACACAGTAAAAGTCGGGGATAAGATCGCCATAGAGGGCCCTTCTACGATGTTCGAGCAGGTGATAGATTCCATACAGGTCGAGCATAAGCCTGTCCAGTCTGCAAAGAAGGGCGACGCGATAGGGATCAAGGTCAAGGACAAGGTTCGAGAGAAGGACAATGTTTTCCGCGTTGTTTAGACTGAAAATCAATAAATAGAAGTGGCTACATCTATAGGGAATGCATGACCTCGAGAAGTTCTTTTCACCCCAGTCCATAGCCGTGATCGGTGCAAGCAGAACACCTGGCAAGATTGGTTACACTATTCTGGAAAACCTAAAAGTCACCTTCCAAGGCAAGCTATACCCTATAAATCCTAATGCAGACGAAATACTAGGTTTAGCAGCTTTTCCCTCTGTATTAGAGGTGCCTGAACCCATTGATCTCGCTGTAGTGAGTGTGCCAGCAGAAAAGGTCAAATCTATCATAGAAGAGTGTAAAAAGAAGAAGATAAGGTCTTGTATCATAATATCGTCAGGATTCAGTGAGATAGGGGATAAAGAAGCTGAATTAGAGCTTCGTCAGATTTCTAAAGGTTCTATGAGGATAATTGGTCCGAATACACTAGGTGTCTTTGCACCAACTAAGCTAGATACGCTGTTTCTGCAGAGAGAGAGGCTCAAAAGACCTTCTAAGGGAAATATAGGTTTCATAACTCAATCTGGAGCCGTAGGGTCAGCTTTAATCGACTCCTTATCCTTGGAGGGTGTTGGATTAGCTAAGTTCATCTCTTTAGGCAATAAAGTTGATATCAATGAATTAGACTGCTTAGAGTACATGGAGAACGATGTAGAGATACGCTGTATTTCAATATATCTAGAGTCCATAACAGACGGAAGAAGGTTGATAGAGCTCGGTAAGAAGGTCTCTAAGAAAAAGCCGGTTGTTATACTGAAAGCTGGCAAATCAGAGGCTGGCAACAGGGCTGTTGCTTCGCATACAGGAGCCTTGGCGGGACCTTATGCAATTGCCTCAGCAGCTATGCGGCAGGCAGGCTTTATAGAGGTAGAAAGCTCAGAGGAGCTCTTTGACGCCTCCAAAGCCCTGGCAGACCAGCCAATACTCAAGGACAAGAAGATAGCTATTATCACGGATGGGGGAGGTTTTGGTATCCTGGCGGCAGATGCTGCAACCAAGCTTGGCCTGGAACTGCCTGAGCTATCTGACCATGCAAAGAAAGTTCTAAAGAATCTCTTGCCAAAATACGCCTCCATTGCAAATCCCATAGACCTGACAGGCGATGCCACTTCAGAAAGATACAAGAAAACCCTTGATGCGGTATTCAAAGATGGCAACATTGCAGGGGTTGTCCTCGTTGTTCTTCTGCAGATACCTACGCTGGATGATAATGTTCTAACGGTGATCAGGGACTGCAAGATCTATGGGAAGCCCTTCACAGTCTGCATGATGGGAAGCCAGTGGACCCAGGAGCGCACTAGAAAGCTGCAGGAGTTCGGCGTTCCCGTATATCCTACACCTGAAAGGGCAGTAAAGGCCATGCATGCCCTCTATAGATATGGCCAGTATCTGAAGGAAAATACAACTACCTCTAAGAAGTAACATATTTAAAAACCCTCCGGAACAATAGTTCTCATGGCAATTGGATACTCATGGCCCGTTGAAAGAGTAGACATTTCAAAGGCATTGGCAGTTTATCCCAATGAGGATCTGTTATTGCAACCAGCTTCTTACAGGAGCGTATTCAAGAAAGAACAGTTGCTAGATATAAAAGAAGCCTCAAAAAAGAGAGAGGTAAGATCTGTTCATATAAAGCCCTATGGCTGGGCGGATGCCGATGAAAAAAGCGCGGAAGAGCTAACCGGAGAACTTCAGCATATAGAAGAAATCCTTCCGGGCGTGGAAACTATAGTCACCCATCCTCCGATAGCCATATTTGCTGATGCCTATCAAAATATCTTCAGGAGATATATTGGTATTCTGAGTAGAGCTGTAAATAATACCGACAACATAAGGATAGCTATAGAAAACATGAGAAGTGCAAACACTATGTGCTCTCCGGAACGAATAAGGTATGTTAGAAAGCTTCTTGACAGATCGCAGGAACCAAGAATCGGCTTTGCCATAGATACATCGCATCTTCATCTGAGAAACAGAAAGAAAATGTCTAGAAGGAATGCGAATATGCGAACTTTCAATGAATTTTATGAGGAGGCAGGGAAAGAGAGGGTATTCCAGCTGCATATATCCGACCCCAAGCACAGCGCACTGAGCGATAGGCACTTTGACTGGAATGATATAATAGCAGGCGAAAAGACAGTTTTGATTGACAAGATAATGGAAGTCAAGACGCCTGAAGAACTTAAGAGCTCTGTAGAATATCTAAAAGAAAATAAATTTATCTAAAGAACCTTCTGAAGCCTTCTTGCCTTGGAAGCTATATATCCTCTGTTTCTCTCTGGAGTTCCATTCTGTTCCAAAACCTTTCTTGTTTCCTCCAGATGAGGGGCTATTCCCAAGCCGTCTTCAATTACTCTGTACCTCAGAAGGCAGTTTGAAACCTTCTCAGCATCAACCTCGAAAAGCTTGCCAGAGACCGGAATCATAAAACTGGCGCTCTGTCCCTCTCTAACTGCGTCGAGAAGCCTTCTGAATTCGCCCTCTGTATAGATCGACTCGTTTGTCTTTATCCATGAGGTCAAAACTGGGTCGTCTATCCCCTTCTTTCTGAGTTTCCTTCTCTCATTTCCCAGCCCTGCCCTAACGCGATTGACAGTAGCGGCAACATCGTCCTTGCTCAAAGCAGAAGATTGCATATCAGCATATTCAGGCCTGAATCCTGCCAGATGTTCTATAAGATCATTCTGTCTTTCCCCAACTATCACATAAAGGTCAAGGTCGCTTATTCCAGGAACAGCCAAGCCTCTTTCAGTAGAGCCAAAGACTACAAGACTGTAAGGAGCGCCTGTCTGCTTCAATCTTTCATTTATTTCATAAGCAACATTCTGAATTGACCAGCTGTCAATCCTAGCCTGATAGCTAGAACCGTTGTAAGGAAGCGGTGAAGGTTTCTTTGCAGTGGGATCCCTTCTCTCCTTCTCCTTTTCCGGCTTTCCCTCATCTTCAAAGTTGTCTATATCAGCATAATTTCCGTCAGAGTCTATGCCCAGTCCGAAGGCCTCATATTGAGGCTTCTCTACAACAAGATCATTTATATCAGATGCTGCTATTGCCATAATATCACTTCTCCTGAACATACCTCCATTTTGAGGCAGCATAGACAGGGTCAGAGTTAAAATCCAGCCTCATCTGTTCCTCCATCCTCTGCTCCTCATAGCGATCGAGCCAGACAGAGCTAACCAAGCCTTCTCCTAGAATAGTCCTGATCAGAGGTTCTGTTGCCATAATATGTATATCTCAGAACTGCTATTTAAAGCTATCACTATGTGGTAGTAAATCTATTGGGTAAGAACCAATGGCTTATCCTGTGTTAATATAGTCTCCTCAGTCTGCGCTACAGGCTTTCCGGAAACTTCTTTTAGAACAGGGTATTCATGCAGAGCATTTGTCCCGAGAAGCTGCCTAAGCACCATATCAAGCTTCAAAGGCGAAATCTTATCCTGAAGCCAGCGCTTCGCAAAAGGCAGGCTTTCGAATTCGCCGAAAGCAAGCTCCATTATCTTCCTTCCTTCGGGCATCCTGCTGGGAACGTTCTTCAATGCCCTGAAAATAGTAAGCAATCCTCCCTCTTTTACCATTCCCCACCCTGTTGTGCAGAAGGGTTCGCATGCATAAACCTCCCCCTCTTCTATAACTTTCTTGACAGCGCTCTTTGTGTTCGGTACGACTTCGCCAGCATGCACCATGAACCTGTCAATCGAATGTCCTGTGAGATTCCTTATGGGATTGAACTTGAACTCCTTTGCAACGTTCTCAATTGCTTCGCTTATTTCAGATATCTTTGTTCCTGGCCTGAACATTGGCAAGGCAACCTTGTTCATTTTCTCAGAACAAAGAACCAGATCATCCTTGCCAGCGATCCTAACTGTAACAGCCGTGTCAACAATATAACCGTCTATGTGAACGCCAAGATCGATCTTGACATAGTCCTCTTCCCTTATCTGAATATTCTCCTCCTTCAGCGGAGCATAGTGCGCGGCCATCTCGTTTATCCCGATTGAAACAGGGAAAGCTGGCTTCCCTCCTAATTCGAAAATTTTCTTCTCTATCATATCTGCCAGCTGCGTTGTGGTTATTCCGGCTTTCACTGATTTTATGCCGAGCGCCTTTGCTTCTACAGATATCTTCCCAGCTTTCTTGTACTTTTCCAGTATTTCGTCGTCCATACTGAAAGAAAGAGCGGTAAGTACTTAAAGATTGGAGGCGGATAAATTTTATGATTGGATGGCTCGGGGAGCAGACTGGCGATATAAAGATCTATATTGAGCGCGAGGAGGTAGAATATGTAAGGAACCATGGAGATGTACAGGGCGAAGTTCTGAGAATTGGAACGCCAGGCAAAAAGAGGAAAGCCACATTCTATTTTGACAGTGGCGACGGCGGAAAAAGCTTCGTCGGAACAGCCAAACCAGAAGAACTAGTGACAATTCATCTTTCAGAAAGGGATTACAAGAAATTATGCGAAGAGAACAGAATAGATTTCTATGATCCAGACACTAGAAATAATGTGCACGTAACAATAGCGGATGCGACGCATGACATAGGCGACTACGAAGCAATAAAGATAGTCCTACAGGATTCATCTTTCTAGTCATATCTCTGGAAGAACCCTTTTTCTCTAGCCCTCTTTTCCTCGCGTGAGAATATTGCCCATCCCACAATAAGGTATATCGCCAGTAATCCGTACATGCTAAACAGCATTCCAAAGTCAAAAATGCCGCTGAGGAAGATTCCTCGAAGGTTCTCAAGCGCGTATGAGAGAGGGGAAAAGAAAGCTATCCATCTGATGGATTCCGGGAGCACAGAAACAGGATAGAAAATCCCGGAAATCAAAATCAACGCATCCACAACAGACCAGGCAAGAACTTCTGCAGACTGTCCGAACCTAAGCAGGGCAGAGGTTATCATCATCCCCAGAAACAGACCGAAAAGATTCATTCCGAAGAATACAAGGGCAAGCTTCCAGATTTCTGCTGAAAACAGGTTGAAACCGAATATCAGAGCTACGCCGCTTGTGACAAGGAGAACTATTATGGACCTGAATATTGAATACGTCCAAGTTCCGATTATCAGGCTGAAGGTGCTTGTTGGAATAAGGCGCAATTTCTTTACAGATCTGTACCACATGTCCCTGAGAAAGCTATAGGAAACATCCTGCTGCGATGAATAGGCATAGGACCAGCTTATTGAGCCCAGCAGCAGTATGATGATGGCCTCCCTGCTGTTGATGAAGCTGGCGAAGAGCGCCATGGATATCGGGGTTATGAGCGGCCAGAAGAATATGGAGAAGAGGTCAGGCATTGACCTTTTTGTTATCACCAGATTCCTGTACCAGATGGCCTTCATTATGTTGAACATGATATCAAACCTCCAGCCGCATTCCTGTCATCTTCAGGAACGCGCCTTCAAGGTTTTTGACCCTGTACTTTTTCTTTAAGGCGGCAGGAGTTCCCAGGGCGACAATCCTCCCCTGGCTTATTATTCCCACCCTGTCGCAAACATCTTCCGCTTCATACATGTTGTGCGTGGTCAGGAGTATTGTCCTCTTCGATCTCAGGCTGTTTATGTAGGATCTGACAGAAACCGCTATGTTCGGATCCATCCCTATTGTAGGCTCGTCCAGCAGAAGCACTTTGGGATCGTGTATTGACGCCACTATGAAACCGAGCCTCTGCATCATCCCGCTTGAATATTCTGAAACCTGCTTGTGTATCTTCCCCTCCATCCCCATTATTTTAACGAGCTCCATGCTGGGCCTGGCCCCGTAAGCCATGGCATAGAACTTCATGTTCTCCCACCCTGTCAGATGTTCTATGAAGCTCGCATATCCCGCGGTGTAGCCTATTATCTTCCTTATCTCCAGGAAATCCTTTGCAACATCATGCCCCATTACCTTTGCGGAACCGCCGGAGGGCAGGAGGAGCGTGGCCAATATGTTGGTAAGCGTTGTCTTTCCAGCGCCGTTCGGCCCAAGCAGTCCGAATATTTCCCCCTCCTCTATCTTCAGGCTTATTCCCTTGAGCGCCTGGAACTTTCCGAAATTCTTTTTCAGATTCCTTATTTCTATTGCCGGCATAACCGCTTCTTATGAGTGTAGGAGTATAAAAGGATTATTATTTCCAAGAAACAACATCTCCAATTTTTATTTTGAGTGTCTTATGAAGCTCCAGAACATACCTACAGCTCTTCCTCGGCCTGTATATCCTCCAGCTATGCGGATGCCACTTCAGAGGAATCGCATTCTGCAGATCAACAACCATGTGATTCTTGTCTATGAAAATTATCTGAAGGGGAAAGCTTGTGCCGAGCATCCAGAAGCTCCACCTGTAGCTGTAAGGAAAGGTGAAGAGCATGTTTCTCTTGAAGGATGTAAAGCTCAGACCTCTTGCCTTTTTCCAGAGTGTATTTGCAACCTCAGCATTTAAGATATTCTTTCCTATTTTGATTTTCATAACATCACTGTCTCAATACATTGTAGAGCATCGATATATCGCTACCTGAGAGCGTCTTGTTCCATATCCTTACTTCATCCACATCCCCAACAAGACTGTATACAAGCCCATAGTTTGTGCATCCGAATCCAGTAGTAGCTATCAGTGTGGCACCGCTACTTCTTACAAAGGATCCGGTAGCTGTTCCTTGCGCTTCGAAGGAACCATCCACATATAGCTTCATGCCAGCTGTGCTATTGAAGGTCATCACCACCTGGTGCCATGTATTGTCCTTCACATCCCTTGTGCCTTGCACGTTCCAGTCCCAGTTTGCACCCGTCTTGGACCCCAGTGCCCAAGCCTTATTGCCCATAGTCATAAGTCTCCAAGATTCCCTGTAACAGTCATCCTTCCAGATAAGGAAATCGCTCTCCCCATCCGCCGGTGTCTTTATCCATATCTCCACTGAGAGAGCATTCAAAGATACTACGG
>C687J35174_10007943_pt1 | contig 13573 bp, 11 predicted proteins | sample RifCSPhighO2_01_FD_35174 | JGI IMG/M metagenome (IMG submission 35174) | reverse complement strand
ATCCGATGCCCGCTCCTCACCGGCTCGCACGGGCAGCCTCTATACGCTGCTCGTTTTTGTCTCGCTTCTGCTCATGCTGATCGCCATGGTCTTCAGCGCCTGCCTGCGCCTGTCCGGCAGCGGCCTGGGATGCGCCGAATGGCCGGCCTGCTACGCGCTCATCGAATCCCAGGGCGGAACCGAATCGCTCGCGGCGGCGCATCTGGTGCCGGCGTGGGCAACGGTTATCCACCGCCTCGTCGCCTCCACGCTCGGCGCCCTCGTGCTCGGCATCGTTGTAAGTGCGTGGCGGCGCCGTAAACAACCCGGCCAGAATCTGGTTATTCCGTTCGCGGTGTTGGGACTGACGGTGTTCTTGTCGATCCTGGGTTACCGGACGCCATCGCCGTTGCTGCCGTGGGTCGCGCTCAGCAACCTGCTCGGCGGCATGGCGATGGCGGCGGCATTGTGGTGGCTGGGACAGCGCTCGGTTTCATCCGGCGCCGGGACTCCCGCGGCGCGTGGACTGCGGCCATGGGCGCTCGCGGGAATCCTGATCGTCTTCCTTCAGATCGCGCTCGGCGGATGGGTCAGCGCCAATTTCGCCGCGCTCGCTTGCACCGGTCTTCCCGGCTGCGGTAATTTCCCCTGGCTCGACGGTCCCTGGCGCGAGAGTCTCGATTTGTTCCGCGTACTCCCCGTCACCGACGGTGGCGTCATCATCACCGGCGATGTCGCCAAGGTCATCCACATGATCCACCGGCTGGGCGCCGCGGTCACATTCCTATATATAGGATGGCTGGGGTGGCGCGGGCTCAGGCTCGGAGACCGCTATCGCGGCACCGGCACGGCGATGCTGGTCTTGCTGCTGCTGCAAATACTGCTGGGCATCGCCGCGGTGGCCTTCGGCCTGCCCCTGACGATGGTGACTGCACATAATGCGGTTGCCGCGTTATTATTGCTGAGCACCGTGAACCTGAATCACCTTTTGACACCGCGAGCTGAAAAATGACCACCGTCTCCTCAGCATCTCATGACAAGCCCATCGCCGCCTGGCTGCTTATCTGTTGCGTGCTTATTTTCGCGATGGTGGTGCTGGGCGGTGTCACGCGGCTGACGCGGTCGGGGCTGTCCATTGTCGAGTGGCGACTGCTCGAAGGCACGCTGCCCCCGCTCACCGAAACGCACTGGCAGGAACTGTTCGATCTGTACAAGCAGACGCCCGAGTATCACAAGATCAACGTCGGCATGGATCTCGCGGGCTTCAAGCAAATATTCTGGCTCGAATACCTGCACCGGCTGTGGGGCCGGCTGATTTTCTTCGTCGCGCTGGTGCCGCTGTTGTGGTTCCTATGGCGCGGCCATATTGAGAAGCGGTTGGTGCCGCGCATGGTGGCGGTGCCGCTGCTGGTGGCGCTGAATGGCGTGCTCGGCTGGTTCATGGTGGCGAGCGGTCTCATTGACATTCCACGCGTGAGCCCTTATCGCCTGACGGCGCACCTGGGACTGGCCGTGGCGATCTACGCCTATATCCTCTGGATGGCGCTGAACCTCGTCTCGGAGNGCGCGCAGGCCGAGACGCCACCGGGATTGCNGCGCTTCGGCCAAGCCGTCACTGCGCTGGTTTTTCTCATGATCCTCTCCGGCGGATTCGTCGCCGGCACCAAGGCCGGGTTTGCCTTCAACACTTTTCCACTCATGAACGGCCGGTTTTNNCCCGAAGGCATGTATGCGANGCAACCGTGGTGGGTCAATTTATTTGAGAACATCGCCACGGTGCAGTTCAATCACCGCCTGCTGGCCTATCTCCTGTGCATCGTGATCCCCATTTTCTGGTGGAACGTGATGCGCGCGGGCTTGCCGGAGCGCGTGCGGCAGGCGGCGCACCTGCTGCTCGGCTGGCTTGCGGTGCAGGTCACGCTCGGCGTCACGACGCTGGTACACGTCACGCCGGTCACACTCGCGGCCGCGCATCAGGCCGGCGCGCTCGTTCTGTTCAGCGTCGCGCTGTACATCCCGCATGCGCTGCGGACGCGGCCGTAACCGCGGCCTGCGGCGCAGACATTACAGTTGCTTCCCGGTTTGCAGCAGGCGGGTGGATTCCCGCCTGGGGTTGGGGCGGATGTCGTAGCGCGCATTTTTAAAATTGACCAAATCCGAAGGCCTGTATTTCGCCTGATCCGGAAAGGTTTATCGGAGTTAAGGGCGGCCTTTGATTTTCATCAAGGCCCCTCGGCGGGAAACGCTGATACAAGACCTGCTCTCAATATCCATACGCTTGGTCATGCCACCGACAGATACTTCACCGGCCGCGGGAACGCCTCGCTGGCAGGTATTCACCGCCGCACCGCACCGCATGATGTTTTTCGCCGGCGCGGTGCAGGCCGTGCTGATCATGCTTCTCTGGCTCGCGGAATTGGGGGGGCGCGCGGGCTGGTGGGCGCCGTTGCTGACGGTAATCCCATCTACGTGGGCGCATGCCTTTCTCATGTTGTACGGACTGTTTCCGTTTTTCATTTTCGGATTTCTGCTGACGGTCTATCCACGCTGGATGGGCGGTCCGACGGTACCGGCATCGCGCTATGTCGCCGCTTTCGGTTTCCTCGCCGCGGGCATGATTCTGTTTTATGCGGGCCTGTTCACTTCGCGCATCGTCCTGGCGGCGGCGCTGGCACTGCAACTGGCTGGCTGGGGAGCGACGCTCCATGCCTTACTGGCGGTTTTCCTCCAATCGCCCAAACGCGGGCCGCACGAGCGTCTGCTCAACCTGGCCCTCGCCGCCGGCACGCTCGGCATCGTGTGCTTTCTCGTCGGTGTTTTCTCCCACGCGCCGATGGCTTTCTTGCTGGCGCGCGAACTCGGACTGTGGCTGTTTCTGGTGCCGGTGGTGTTCCTGGTGGCGCATCGCATGATCCCGTTCTTCAGCCAAAGCGCGCTCATCAACTATATAATGGTGCGGCCCGCCTGGGGTCCGCCGGTAATGCTCCTGTGCGCCGTCGGGCATGTGCTGATCGAGCTCACCGGCCTGTCCGCCTGGCGCTTCCTTGCGGATGCGCCGCTGGCGCTCGCCGCGCTGCACCATTCCTGGGTCTGGCAGTTCCGCCGCAGCTTCCACGCGCGCCTGCTGGCCATGCTGCACATCGCCTTTCTGTGGCTCGGCATCGGCATGACACTCTACACCCTGCAAAGCCTCGCGCTGCTAATCACCGGCGTGGACTACCTGGGACGCGCGCCGTTGCACGCGCTCGGCATCGGTTTTTTCACCGGTATGGTGATTGCGATGGCTTCGCGCGTCACCCTCGGACATTCCGGCCGCGCGCTGGAGGCCGATGATCTCACCTGGCGGGTATTGTTTGGTGTCAACGTCGCCGCGATACTGCGCATCATCGCCGAGTTCGCGCCCGGGACAACCAGCAGCATTTTAAATGCGCTGGCGGCGGCAACCTGGCTCGTGTCCTTCCTGCTGTGGACGTGGCTCTATGCGCCGATGTATTTGCGTCCGCGCATGGACGGAAACCCCGGATAAACATCGCTGGAAGACTCCCGAATGCGTCCGGCATCGGGATGACGCGCTAAGGGCTGTTCGTTTCACCGTGGACCGCCGGCGTCCAGCGCCAGATTCGGGCGGCGTCCGCCAGGGACTGCATCCACTTTCTCCGGCCCTCCGCCGCCCACTTGCGCTGTTGCACGACAAAACGCATGTGCTCGTGGTGCTCGCCGAGGTCCTTCGGGGAGGGTGACTGCGTTTCCTTCCAGAAATTCCCGAACTCCTCGCGGATTTCCTCTTCGGAGATGGGGATACGGCGGTATTGCGATGCTTCCAGCTTCTCGATCAGAAAATTTTCCCGGGTCTCCTTCTTCCACTGCTCCAGCGTGATTTGAAAATCCGCCAGCGCCTGCTTGAGGCCTCCTTTGCTCGCGTAGACCGTTTCGAGTTCGGCAAGCGCCCGGTCCACTTCCTCTTCGGACACCGTCAATTTCCGCCGGCGCGCTTCCTGGACTTCGAGCTCGCGCTGAATCATGCCGTTCAGCACGCGCACGATGGCGCGCGCCTTTTCCCCCGGCCTCATGGCGTCGAACAGTGCGGGATTCATCGAACGGCTTTGCGCCAAGCGCGTCTCGAATTGGGAGCGCGTAATCGTTACGTCATCGATCCGTGCCACGATTTCAGGGAAGTCGTGGGGCGCGAGTGTTCCGCCAACGGCGACGGATGAACCTGTCAGCGCCAGAAACAGAAACCTTCGCCAACGCAAACACATCTGAAAACAGGGGCGGCGGTAAATCCGCCGCCCCGGCTTCCCTCGTCGCTTATGCCTTGCGCCGGTTTATGGCCAAGGCCTGGGCGCGGGTGCCACCATGATGCCCTGCGCGCCGGTGTCGATCTTGAGATCCAGGTCCAGCTTGACATCTGTCTGCAGCGGATCGAGCCACACCTCTTCCTTCAGGTAGGTATATTTACCGGTCACAGTCGTCTGGAGTGGCACGTCGCCCGCGTGCGCCCCGCTGCGGCAATCCGGGCAGAACGTGGTGATGGCAACGTCGCACGAGGCCTGGCCGCACAGCGCCTGCGCGCCGTAACCGTCCAGATGCACTGTCTCGTTGGCCGATCCCGGCACGCCCGAGGCCGCCACCTTTTCGAGATCGAACACGCTGATGTAGTTCTCGAAGGTATTGGTCACGTAGGCGTAGTAGCAGACATCGTTCGGATTACCGCTGTCGCACAGCGCTTTGCGTCCGAAGTTCGCGCCGTGCGCTCCCAGGCCCGAGGGGAAGGTGTAGATCGCCGTGGGCGTGCCCTGGCTGTCCAGCGCCGTGATCGAGACGTTGAACGAGGCCTTGTTCGCCGTGACCATGTAGCGGCCGTGCGTGGTGGCGTCGGCCGGGCTTGCCGGCGACTGGATCGGCAGATGCACCCAGCGCACCGGATAGATCGAGGTGTCGCGCAGCTTGAGATTGCCGCTCGCATCCCGGATGGCCGCCGGGATGGCCGTGGTGTTGCGCGCGATCGTGCCGGCGGTCGGGTTGATGTCGTACACCGACACCGAGGCCGTGCCCGCGTTGTTGGAATACGCGCGCGTGCAGCCGCCCGTGCCGTAGCCGCTGAAGACGCTCGTGGCGAGCGGTGCGACACCACCGGTCGAGACGAACGACTGCTGCTTCTTCTGGTTGGCCGAATACAGCGACACGGTGCTGGCGAGCGTGTTGGCGGTGAGGAAATGATCGCCGTCGTCGCAGAACCACATGCCGTGCGGCGAGAATTCGCCGCGGATCGGCACGCCCACGTTCGGGTCCTGGCCCGCGCGCAGCTTGCTCACGTCCACCTCCTGCACGGCCACACCGCCCATGATGGTGACGAACCAGCGCTCGACCGCCCCGGGCGACACCTGCACGTGTGCTGCCGCCGCGCCCACGGGCTTGGTGTTCAGCACTGTCTTGGTGTTGCCGTCAATGAGCGTCGCGGTGTTGTCGTGCCAATTGGCCGTAAGCGTGACGGTATTGCCGCTGCCGTCCTTGCCGCTCCAGGCGTTGTGCGGGTTGTTGCCGACGTTGGCGACGTAGTTCTTGATGCTCCAGTTGGAGGCGTTAATCACCTGCATCGCGCCGTCCACGGTGTCGCTGCCGCTTTCATGCTGGCTCTGCGTGTTCACCCAGACCTCGCCGCTGCCGCCCACGGCCGGCGTGCCGATGGCATTCTTCGAGGCCTTGGTGAGCTGCGCCGGCTGATTGCCCGAGGTGCAAACCTCGAACTGCATATATGGATGCAACTTGCATTGATAACGCACACATCCCGCGGCCAGCCCGGTGGCCTGGTCGGCATAGTAATAGCCCGTCCCCGCGCCCATCTTGCCGGCATAGCCAACAAAGCCCGAGTCCTTGCCGACCGCGCCATTGGTCATGGTGTGCCAGGTCTTGCCGGTGTTGGTCAGCGTCATGTACTGGTTGGCGCCGAGCACTACCCGCCGGACATCGTCATAAGGGTCGTTGGTGTTGTCCACGCCCTTGTCGGTGTACCACGGATCGGCGTCCAGAATGTCCACCTTCACTTCCGTACCCGCCGGACGCGCGGGCGCCGGGCAGCTTCCCATCATGCCCATACCGCAGTTATTGCGCAGCCAGCTGACGAGATTGTTGAGCTCGGTGTCGGTGATTTCCGCCGGTCCGAAGCCCGGCATGCCGCGGTTGTCCGATCCTTTGCGGATCATGTCCTTGGCCGCGGTGTCGCTGATCATCATGAGACCGGCGATGCGCGGGGCCGACACATCATTGACCCAAGATCTTCCCCCGCGGCCTCCCTTCCCATGGCAGGTGGAACAAGCGGCGGCGAAGGTTTTTGCCGGCGATTGGGATTGGATGGCGCTGGCCTGTGCCATGGACGGTGCGAGCAGGATGGCCACTGCAAGCAGCGCAGCCTCCCACCCACTCTTTATAGAATGGTGGAACATGACTCCTCCTTAATAAATATATTTGTGGTGGTACCGCTGTGCGGCAATTTGCCGCACACGCGTAACATATTCACGATCAAAACCGAAAAGAATGATTCGAATGCGTCATTTTGCTTGATGCATTTGCATCAGGCGGGCAATCCATGCCCGGAAACGGGGGTATGAGAGCGGGGAAAAGCGGTATAAAACCGGAGATTACGCGCGGCTACAGGAGGCTGTTGCGGTAGGCAAAGCTTACTGCCCCCGCCCGGCTGTGGACGTCCAGCTTTTCAAAAATATTATGGATGTGGTTGCGGGCCGTGATGTGGCTGATGTGCAGAACATCGGCGAGTTCTTTAGTGCCGTGGCCCTCGGCCAGCAGTTTCAGGATTTGCCGTTCGCGCGGCGTGAGCCGGTGCGCCGTCTCGCCGTTTTCTTTGAAAGGGCCGCCGTGCGCGAGGCGATTGAGGGCGTGCATGACGTTGATGGGGCGGATCAGGAAAACCGCGACGGCGCGATGGAATGTTTTCGGCAACGGGAACGAGCCTACGCTGACCCACACTGAATCCCCGTGGGCGGGAGAGATGATCAGATCGAAATTCTCGACCGGATGATCATTCGTGAGGGACTTTCCGACCGGACAGTCAGGGCTGCAAAAAACCTGGCCATCCAGTGTCCTGCCACACACGACTTCATAACAGGCGCGGCCCGACCCCTCGGATGCCGGGCATTGGAAAAGATCGGCGAAAATTTCGTTCCGATAAACAATCCGGCAGGCGCCATCGATCGCGAAAACGGCGTCTGACGTGCGGGAAAATATTTCACCAAGGTCGGCCACAATCTCTCCTCCTCCCCTTCGGGGTTATTGGGTAAAAGATAATTTTATCTTTCCACAAATGCAAATATTTCTGGTTTAGAACCGTTCAAAGACCGGCCATGCCGGTGTTTCCTCGTGCTTCAAACCAGTAACCCCTGCACATTGTGGATGATTACCCGGCTTCCCTTCTGTCAGTCTGGGTGGCGCAGATGCTTCCGGCGGCAAAAATTCAGAGGGTAAATTTCGTTTATAATACCGCGCGTGCGCATGGCCTGCGGTCAACTGAAAAAATATAAATTTTAGGGCGCAGCTCCTCCGGACTCCCGATGTTTATCGCCCTTAAGACCATTCACGTCGCCAGCGTCATTCTTTCCATTACCGGCTACGTCATCCGTGGCGTATGGATGATGCGCGAGTCTCCCTGGCTCGGGAAAAAGTGGGTGCGGATCGTGCCGCATGTCATCGACACGACACTGCTCGGTTCGGCGATTCTGCTCGCGATAATAATCCAGCAAAATCCGTTCGCGCAGGGCTGGCTGACGGCCAAGGTGCTGGCGCTGATCGCCTACATCGTGGTGGGCGCCATCGGCCTCAAATATGGCAGGACAAAAAAAATCCGCATCGCCGCTTGGCTCGGCGCAATCGCCATATTCTTCTACATCGTTCTGGTCGCGCTCACCCGCCAGGTATTGCCTTTCCTTGCCTGACGGTTTACTTCCGCTGTCGTTCAATAATTTGACCTGCGTCAACCCGATTTACCGCAAACTAGGCTAGTTTTGTCGTTTTGAGGCCCATTCATTTCATGATCCGCACCCCCTTCCCACTGCTCACGATCCGCGGTCGCAAACTGTTGCCCGTCATTCAGGGCGGCATGGGCGTGGGCATTTCCGGCCACCGGCTGGCAGGCGCCGTCGCCCGGGAAGGCGCGGTCGGCACCATTGCCAGCGTGGACCTGCGGCGCCTGTACCCGGACATCATGCAACGTCTGCGCAAATGCAACGATCCGAAAGTGCACAGCGCCGCCAATATCGAGGCGCTGGATCGCGAGATCCGCGCCGCGCACGAGATCGCGCCGGACGGATTCGTCGCGGTGAACGTGATGCGCGCGCTGTCGAATTACGCCGAGCTCGTGGTGCAGGCATGCAAGAGCGGGGCGAACGCCATCGTCTCGGGAGCGGGACTGCCGTTCGACCTGCCCGACCTCACGGAAAAATTCAAGAACGTCTCGCTCATCCCGATCCTGTCGGAGGAACGCGGCGTGCGCGCCGTGCTCAAGAAATGGATGCGCAAGGGGCGGCTGCCGGATGCCATCGTCATCGAACATCCGCGCTACGCCGGCGGGCACCTGGGCGCGACACGGATGGAAGAGGTCAACGATCCGAAATTCGATTTCGCGCGCGTGCTCGAGGAAATCCGGCGCGTGTTCCAGGAACTGGGCATCGCCCTCGGCAGCATTCCATTAATACCGGCGGGCGGCATCAACTCGTTCCAGAAGCTCAAGGAGCTGTTCGACATGGGCGCGAGCGGCGCGCAGATCGGTACGCCCTTCGCCGTCACCGAAGAGTGCGATGCGCATCCCAACTTCAAGAAAGTGCTGGCCGAGGCCCGGCCCGAGGACATCGTGACCTTCATGAGCGCGGCCGGTTTGCCGGCACGCGCGGTGCTCACGCCGTGGCTGAAGAATTACCTCGCGAAGGAATCGAAGCTGCGCGCCCAGGCGAGTCCCGAATGTTCCCAGTGCCCGAGTCGGCTCGAGTGCCTCGCGCATTGCGGATTCAAGGACGGCAATCCCCAGGCCGGCCAATTCTGCATCGAGACGCAGCTCGCGGCGGCGCAGCGCGGCAATGTCCAGCAGGGCCTGTTCTTCCGCGGCTCGGAATCGGTGCCCTTCGGCACGGAAATCCGCAAGGTCCACGATCTCCTGGAATACCTGTTGACCGGCCGCCGGATCGGCGCGGCCGTCTGACACAAGGTTCCTGTCCCACGTCGAAACCTGAAACTGCCTAGGCCACGTAAAGGTAAATGGCGATGTAATGACTGATGCTGCCGGCCAGCACGAACAGATGCCAGACGCCGTGCGCGTGCCGCAGCTTCGCGTCCAGACCGTAGAAAACGATGCCGAAGGTGTAGAACAGTCCGCCCAGCAGCAGCCAGACAAATCCCGCCCACGGCAGGGCCTGCAACAGCGGCTTCAGGGCGATGAGCACGAGCCAGCCCATGAGCACATAAATCGCCACCGGAAGTATCCGCGCGCCGCGACGCGGCAGGAACTCGAGCGCCATGCCGGCCGCGGCCAACCCCCAGATGGCGCCGAACAACGACCAGCCCCAGCCGCCGCGCAGCGTCACCAGCGCGAACGGCGTGTACGTACCGGCAATCAGCAGATAGATGGCCAGGTGATCCAGCTTGCGGAACACTGCTTTCGCGCGATGGCGCAGGCTGTGATAAAGCGTGGAGAACGCATAGAGGCTGAACAGGCACGCGCCGTAGACACTGAAGCTCACGATCTTCCACGGATCTCCCTGACGGGCGGCTATGACAATGAGCGCTACCATGCCCGCCAGCGCGAGCGCCGCGCCGACCAGATGGCTGAAACTGTTGAATCGCTCTCCGGGGACCATGGGCGGCGAGAACCGGGCCGCGAAGGGTAACGACCGGCTACAGGCTCGGCGTGGCGTCGCGACCGCCGCGGCGGTTTTCATGGCGGCTCTGGCAGGTCATGCAACGTTTGGCCGTGGGATAGGCGTCGAAGCGCTCGTAGACGATGTGATCGCCGCATTCCACGCAGGTACCGTAGGTTCCGTTCCGGATGCGCTCGAGCGATGCCTCGACATCCTGAATCTCCTCCAGTTCACGCGCGCGTGTCGCGAGCTTGATGCCGCGCAGGAGTTCGGCGAAGGATTCATCGCCGGCGTCGTGCACCTCGCCCGCGAGCTTGGTGAAATCCTCCTGCTGGGAACTTACCAATTCGGCATGGATGATCGCGCGCAGTTCCTCGCGCCGCTTCTGCAGACGCTGTTTGAAGTACTGCAGATCTTTTTCAGACAGTCCCGGCATGGTGGTTTCCGAATATTAACGATCGCTAATGCATGAGATAATGCGGCCGTCCCGCTGAATCTCAAGCGTAACATAATACGCTCGATGCCATACTCCTTTCAGCTTCGTTTCAGCCGGGACTGCTGTCGTTCGTTTTGTAATTCCCGGTACTTTTCCAAGGAGTCGACGATGAATATACCCGAAAGCGCGCCCCTCCCGAATGAAACTAGGGTGTGGGACCCCGTGGTGCGGATATTCCACTGGTCGCTGGTGGCGGCCTTTACCATTGCCTGGCTCACCGGCGAGGAGGAATCCCGTCTGCACGAGTTCGCCGGCTACGTGGTCATCGGTCTCGTGCTGATTCGCGTCGTGTGGGGTTTCGTCGGCACAAAGTACGCGCGCTTTCGCGATTTTGTCTATCGCCCGTCCACGGTGCTGGCCTACGCCAGGGATATCCTGGCCGGAAAATCCAAACGCCATCTGGGGCACAACCCTTTGGGAGGCATGATGGTCATCGCGCTGCTGTTGTCGCTGCTCGCCGCCAGTGTCACCGGGCTGGCCTTGCCGGACGCGAAAGAAGGTACGGGGCCGTTTGCCGCCATCACCGCGAGCACTTCAGTCACGGCACCGGCGGTGATCTCCAAGGCGGTCGCGGATGATGACGACGAAGGCGCCGAGGAAGCGTGGAAGGAGCTGCACGAATTCTTCGCCAACCTGAGCTTGCTGCTCGTCGCGCTGCACATCGCGGGCGTAATCGTCGGCAGCCTGGTGCACCGGGAGAACCTGGTGCGCGCCATGTTCACCGGACGCAAACCGGTCTAGCAGGTTTCTTGAGAAAGCTCTGAACGGATCAACACACGCCTTCACGCAACGGGTCCGATGAGAGCGTTTCGCTCCCATCGGACCCGATCGCTGTTTCAAAATACCCCAATCCAAGACTCAGGGCTTTGCTTGCCCAGTGGATTAGTGCGGCGGTATAGCAGCGCTATGTGGCGTTTAACCGCTGAAGAATCCTGTCGCCACTATGATCAGTAGCCCCAAACCGCAAGCGATCAAGACGAGGCCCAATATCTTGGATCCAAGGGTCATGGGCCGTGACGGCGCATCCACCAGATACTTCTCCAATTGCCCGGTTTCGACCAGGCGGCTGTACTGCAACGCATGGTCGCGCCTGAACTCTTCAAGCGACTGGGTACCGGTAAACATCACGACATCCGGAGGCGGCATCTTGTCCGGCCGGAAGTGGTTGTTAAAGAAGTGCACCGTGAACAGGAACACGGCGGCCAGGAAGGCTTCCTCGCCGTGCACCAGCGTGGCCACGTTGAACACCCATCCCGGAAAGATCGACGCGGTCACGTGCGGGAAGGCCAGCAGCATGCCGCTGCCGCCAATGGCGGCCATGCCCCAGAACACCGCCCAATAGTCGAATTTCTCCCAGTACGTCCAGCGGTCGAAGACCGGCCGCGGTCCCTTGTTGACGAACCACTTGAACATGCCCCAGGCATCCTTGAGATCCTTCCAGTTGGGCGCCAGCGAATCGGGCCCGAACCAGCGGAAGGTTTTGCGGTGGCGGTAGATATTGATGGCGACGCCGATCAGATGCAGGAAGAAGATACCGAGCATGATGGCGGCGCTGATCCGGTGGATAATCCCCGTTACCTGCGGGCCACCGAACGCTTTCATGACGACCGGCGCCCAGTCGGTATACGAGTAGAACACCGCCATGCCTGTCAGGATCAGCATCATGACACTCAAGGCAAAGACCAGGTGAGCGATGCGCCAGACGAGTCCGAACCGCCGGACATGCCTGGTTTCCCCCTTCAGCAATTCGTCCGTTCGAACATGCGCCTGGGCCTTGCGATCATTGCGATGTTTGTATTCGCGATACCACCAAAGCAGCGAATGCGCCCAGAAGTAGGCGAACACGAACAGGAGCAGCCAATGCATGAATTTCGCGGCGATCCACATCTGCGGATAGCGCTCGAAGTCGTTGTCGTTGGCATGGGGACCGAAGGTCACGAAACCCGCTGTCGCCAGCGGGAGCTTCTTGCCGTCATGACACTGCTGGCAGGTCTTAAGGCGCTTGTCCGGGTGCACCTTTGACTTCGGATCGTCCACCCTCAAAATCCCGTGGCTTTCGTGGCAGTCGTAACACTTGGCCGTGTAGGTATAGCCCAGTTTGGTGACCTGGCCGTGATAGGTGTCCCGGTAGGTCATGAAATTTTCCAGATGACAGCCGCCGCAATTCTCGATGATCAGGAGCTTGGTGACGTCTTTTGATGTGCTGGCTATGTTGTGGGTGGTATGGCAATCCGTACACACGGCTGCCTTGGGATTGCGTTTATCCATGACTTCGGTGCCATGCACCGATTCCGCATAGCTCTCGATCTGCTCGGTATGACACTGCTCGCCGCAAACTTTCGGCACCGTCAGGTGCCACTCAGTGCGCTTGGAAGTTCCGCGTGGCGGCACATTGAAATAGTGGGAGTCGTGGCAATTGTCGCAGGCCGCATTGGGGCGGGTTTTATCGTCGGCGCTCGGCCGCGCATGATAGGAATTCTTGTACGCCTCGATATTCTGGACCACTATTCCCAATCTTGCTTTTTCTTCGGTCAAATCCTGCTGCTTCACGGTTTCCCACAGCGCCTGGTGGCAAGTCACGCAATTGGCCTTAGGCGCCGGGCCTTTCTTGTGCGGCGCCTTGTTGCTGGTGATGTCCTTGTGACAGGCCACGCACGTCATCTCGCCGTGCACGCCTTTTCCAAACAGGCTCTTCTGGATTGCCTGCAAGGTGCGCGCCTTCCCGTCCGTTCCTCGCGTTGTTAATTTCTGGCTTTTTGTGCCGTGGCAGATCAGGCACATGCTGTTGTCCAGTTTTTCGGCGGCCGGTTCCGTGCCACGGCTCCCGGTGTCGACGGCAGCGGTTGCTTCCGCCTGCCAAAAAATCGAGGACGCCGTTAAACTGATAATTCCAGCCATTAACCACGTTACAAGTTTTGCAATGCGCATAACCTGATTCCCCCGTTCGACACTGCAGAGCGGCTTCCTGTGGTATTCAAGAGAACAGACTTAATAAATATTACAAGCATTCAACAATCAAGAATATCCCATGCCTCATGATTATTTATAAGCTTTGGCTATTATATTTATCAATTTGTTGACATTCGGTCCTGAGTTGATATTTATTAATGTCAAACGATGTGACACGCTGTATTAATCTTTGCAAAATAACCGTGATTTCGGAGAGCAAAATGAAACCAAGCACTTTCGTCGGTATGTTACTCGCATTGCCCGTTGCCATTTTCGTATCGTCCCAGGC
>C687J35174_10007940_pt1 | contig 13576 bp, 13 predicted proteins | sample RifCSPhighO2_01_FD_35174 | JGI IMG/M metagenome (IMG submission 35174) | reverse complement strand
ATAAAATTGATATAGAAAATGAAGACATACCGGACAACATCTCGGAGGTGGGGGAAGATATAGTGGGCAAAGTAATCGCTTGTGAGCATAGCGGTAAATGTAAGGATCAATGCACCGAAGCATTTAAAATTGTCCCGGAAGAATTAAAATTCTATAAAAGAATGAATTTACCATTACCACGACTCTGCCCAAATTGTCGGCATTATCAACGCATCGGTCTAAGAAATCCATTGAAACTCTGGAATCGCACTTGCATGTGTGGCTCGTCAAACTCACCATCTACGACAGCAAAACATTTTCACGGTACAGAAAAATGCGACGTAGAATTTAAAACTACATATGCTCATGACAGACCGGAAATAGTGTACTGTGAAAAATGTTATCAGCAAGAAATTTATTAGTATTCTGGTATTTTACAAAAAATTGCAATAAGAAATTATGAAAAGAAAAACAAAACTACATTCGCAAAGCTCAGTACCTACGGCAAAAATTATAATAATGTCCGGATATGGATTGAACTGCGAAGAAGAAACAAAGTTCGCTTTTGAGACAGCCGGAGGAAGTGCAGACATTATACACATCAATGATTTGATTGCTAAACCCAAAATGCTAGAGCAGTATGATATCTTAGCTTTCCCGGGCGGGTTTTCTTATGGAGACGACACCGGAAGCGGTAAGGCTTATGCCAATAAATTTAAAAATCATTTGGCGAAAGAATTGGAGAAATTTTTGGCACGAGATACTTTACTCATCGGAATTTGTAACGGTTTTCAGATCGTGACAAATTTAGGAATTTTACCGGGTGCTCTGACATATAACAAAAAAGGAAAATATTTAGATAGATGGGTGGATCTGGAAGTACCCGCCTCCGCTAAAGCTTCGGCATGGCTAAGAGGAATTAAAAAAATTTCACTTCCGATAGCACACGGCGAAGGACACTATGTGATAGATAAAAAAGAATATGCAAAAATGAAAAAGAACAAGCAGATCGCTTTTGTCTATGAGAAAGGGGATATCTGTAAATTCCAAAACCTAGAAAAGAATCCAAATGGTTCGGACTATGACATTGCGGGGGTTTTAGCGTATAATGGGCGAGTTCTTGGGCTCATGCCACATCCGGAGCGAGCGATGTTTGCTCACCAAAATCCAATGTGGTATAAAAATAAAAAGGTGTCCAAGGAAGGAAAGGGGCTTCAAATTTTTAAAAATGCAATCAAATACTTTGCAACATAACTTTTTTCGGGTACGGATTTTTGAAGCTTAAAAAATCCTGAAGTTCTCGGCTCGTCAGCCTCAAAACCCCCTTCAAAAGTATATTGCAAAGTATTTATACAAATAATTATGAACGAACTGAAAGAAAAATGCGGAATCGTAGGAATATACGGTAAGGGTTTGCCAGTTTCCCGACTGGTTTTTTTCGCTTTATTTGCATTACAACATAGAGGTCAAGAAGCTTCCGGAATAACTACTAATGACGGAAAAAAACTTCACACTCACAAGGGCGCTGGACTTGTGTCTCAAATTTATAAAGAAAAAGATATCGAAAATTTATATGGAGATATAGGGATAGGACATAATAGATATTCCACTTCTGGTGGAGGAGCCCTAGATCATGCACAACCAGTGGTAAATAAAGAAGCTACTTTTGCTTTGGCGCATAATGGGAATTTGCCAAGTGTAAAGTCATTAGAAAAATTTCTTTCATCAAAAAAAGTTTTACAAAAAAATCGAATGGATTCGGAACTCATTACTGACGCTATTGATTTTTATATAAAAGAAGGTAATAAGATAGAAAAAGCAGTGGAAAAAGTTTTTCCACTAATTACCGGCGCATTCTCACTGGTCATGATGAACAAAAATAATTTAGTAGCTGTGAGAGATACTTATGGGATGCGCCCACTTTCACTCGGAAAGATAGGCGGGGGTTATGTTGTAACTTCAGAAACATGCGCGCTCGCCACCATAGGCGCATCTTTTATAAGAGAAGTGAAACCCGGAGAAATGATTTTAATAAATAAAGATGGATTAAAAAGTGTGCAATTAACAAAACCAAATCCAAAGCATGATATTTTTGAATATGTTTATTTTGCCCGCCCAGATAGCGTACTTAATGGAAAATTAATTTATAATGTCAGAAAAAACTTTGGTAAAATGCTTGCTCGCGAATTTAAATTAAAAGTTGATGCGATAGTACCTGTACCAGATACTGCATTTCCTGTTGTTTTGGGATATAGTGAAGTTTCCGGAATTCCAATAGAAATGGCTTTAGTGAAAAATCGCTATGTCCATCGCACTTTTATTGAGCCGGATCAGAAATCCCGTCGGAATAGTGTAGCACTTAAACTCATTCCTCTGCCACAAGTTTTAAAAGGTAAAAAAATTGCGGTGATAGACGACTCTATCGTACGAGGCAATACTTGCAAGAGACTCGTGAAAACACTTTTTAAAGCAGGGGCGAAAGAAGTACATCTTTTAATATCTTCTCCGCCAGTACGTTTCCCGGACTTTTACGGTATTGACACACCCAAACAAAATGAATTGATTGCTTCACATAAAACAGTGGAAGAAATTCGTAAATTCCTGGGAGCCACATCATTACACTATCTTTCTCTTAATGGTTTAATAAAGTCCATTGGTTTGCCTAAAAATCACCTCTCTATTTCATTATTCACTGGCGAGTATCCCATTGATTTGAAAGAACGTAAAGCTGAAGTTAGCTATGATGTCCCAACAAAATAAAATAAAATTAGCTGTTCTCATTTCTAACGCCGGTACCGGCACTAATTTGCAGGCAATCATTGATAAAATTGAAAGTGGAAAACTAAATGCAGAAATCGTGGCTGTGGTTTCTGACACAGCTGATGCGCTTGGATTAGAACGCGCGCGAAAACATAATTTAAAAATTGAAATTTGTGGAGCTAGAGAAGCACTGTTACCCCTTTTACAAAAATTAAATCCAGACTATATCTGCCTTGCCGGTTGGAAGCAAATTATTTTGGATGAAGTAATTCTTACGTATTCGAATAAAATTTTGAATCTTCACCCAGGACTAATTCCCAATACGTTAGATGAAAAAGTTAAAAATCCCGACGGAACGGAGGGACTTTGGAATAAAGGAATGCTTACCAATAAAGCTATTCAGAATTTTTTAGACAATAAATCTACCTATGCCGGCTCTTCAATTCATTTTTTGACTTTGAACTTTGATTTTGGGCCTGTATTGGGGAGAACGTATGAAAAAATTGAAGTTAATGATAATGTTGAATCTTTATATTCAAGATTAAAAAGAAAAGAAAATAAACTTTATGTAGAAATTTTAGAAAAATTAGCGAAAAAATAATATCAGATGATCAACAATACTAAAAAAACGAGCATTCTAATAATTGGAGCAGGTGGAGGTCGTGAACATGCGCTTGGGTGGAAGATAGCGCAATCGTCACGAGCCGGACAGATATTTTTTGCTCCAGGCAACTTTGGTACTTCAAATATTGGTATAAATGTTGACATAAAATCAACTAATATTTCTAAACTGGTTGAATTTGCTCAAAAAGAAAAAATAGAATTAACTCTGGCGGTATCAGATGACCCGCTCGCGCTTGGTATCGTGGATGAATTTAAAAAAGCTAGATTACGTATCTGGGGTCCGACTAAAGCAGCCACTCAAATTGAAGCATCAAAAGTATTTTCAAAAAACTTTATGCAAAAACATAATCTTCCGACAGCAAAATTTGCAACTTTTAATGGTTTTGAACAAGCAAAAGAATATATTAAAAATCAAAAGCTACCTATTGTTATAAAAGCTGATGGCCTTGCTTTTGGTAAAGGAGTGATTATATCTGAAACGCAAGAGAAAGCCGTAGAAACGCTGGAAGATATATTTATTAAAAAAATATTCGGTGATTCAGGAAATAAGGTGGTAATAGAAGAATTTTTAATTGGCCCGGAAATTTCAATTCATGCGTTATCTGATGGTAAAAATTATAAAATGTTTCCAAATTCACAAGATCATAAGAGAATCGGAGAAGGGGACATTGGATTGAATACTGGCGGAATGGGAGTAATTGGTCCATTGCCATTTATAAATCAAGAAATGTTGGAAAGAATAGAAAAAGAAATTATTGCACCAACTTTAAAAGCAATGTCTGACGATGGAATTCCATTTGAAGGAATTTTATATCCAAGTTTGATGCTAACCAAAGACGGCCCAAAAATTATCGAATTCAACGCACGTTTTGGCGACCCAGAAGCGCAAGTTTATATGCGATTGCTCGATACTGATATTTTGGATATTTTTGATGCTTGTATTGATGGTACACTGGAAAATTTGAAAATAAAATGGAAAAATAATTTTGCTTGTAATATTGCCTTGGTCTCTGGTGGATACCCAGGAAACTATGAAAGAGGGAAGGTAATTTCCGGAATTATCGAAGCGGAAATGCAATCTGATATTGTTGTATTCCACGCCGGCACAAAACAAGAGGACGGTAAAATCATTACTAATGGCGGGCGAGTATTAGGAGTTTCCGCTGTGGGTAAAACTCTAGAAGAAACTTTGAATAAAGCTTATAAAGCCATACAAAAAATTTCTTTTGAAGGCATGCAATACAGGAAGGACATCGGCAAAAAGGCACTTTTACTTTCAAAATAAATAGTGTAGAATATTTTTATGATAAAAAAAGCAAAAGTCGGCATCATCATGGGTTCGGATTCGGATTTGGCGGTCATGGCCGAGGCGGCAGGAGTGCTAGATGAATTCGGAATTTCTTACCAGATGACGGTGGCTTCTGCTCACCGCGCACCGAACTTGGTGCATAAATATATTACCGAAGCCTCTCAAAGAGGAAATAAAGTGATCATCGCGGGTGCGGGTGGCGCATTTCATTTGGCGGGAGTCTTGGCCGCCATCAGCCCTCTACCAATAATTGCTATTCCAATCAAAGCTAAGAGCCTAGACGGCCTAGATTCGCTTCTCTCGGCGGTAAACATGCCACCGGGCGTACCAGTCGCGACAGTGGGAATCAACGCCGGAAAAAATGCCGGACTTCTCGCAGTAGAAATGTTGGCAATCAGCGACAAAAATCTTGAGGAAAAAATGATTGCTTATAAAAAGAAAATGGAGAATGAGAACAAAACTAAAGGAGAAAAATTGGAAGAAATCGGATATAAAAAATATTTAGAGAAATAATTTATGAGCGACTTGTATACAAAAGCCGGCGTAAACATTGAAGCAGGTAATGAGGTCGTTAAGCGAATAAAGAAAAGTGTAGTAAGTACGCATACAAAAATAGTGCTTACTAGTATTGGACATTTTGGTGGACTCTATGATATTGGTGAAGTTTTAAAAAATTACAAACATCCGATTCTGGTACAAAGTATAGATGGCGTAGGCACCAAGCTTTTAATCGCTCGAATGGCAAATAAATACGATTCGGTAGGGGAAGATATGGTAGGACATAGTTGCGGAGATATTCTTGCAATGGGCGCAAAACCATTGACATTTCTAGATTATGTAGCAAGTGAAACTTTAGTGCCAAAAGAAATGGAACAAATAGTTTCTGGAATGGCTAAGGCTTGTAGAGAAGCTGGAGTAGCTATTTTAGGCGGTGAAACAGCGGAAATGCCGGGAGTATATGCTAAAGGTGAGCACGATATTGCCGGATGTATTACTGGAATAGTGGAAAAAGATAAAATAATAACCGGAGAAAAGATAAAAGAAGGGGATGTTGTTCTTGGTCTTACTTCAAGCGGATTACACACTAATGGTTTTTCGCTCGCACGTAAATTAGTTTTTGAAATAGCAGGACACAGAATAAATACAAAAATTCCTGAATTAGGAGAGACAGTAGGCGAAGTACTTTTAAAAGTGCATACCAACTACACAAAACCAATGCTGGATATATTGAACTCGAACATAGAAATAAAAGGCATCGCGCATATAACAGGGGGGGGATTTATTGAAAATATCCCCCGCATTCTTCCAAAAACACTTGATGCTGAAATTATCAAAGACTCATGGCCAATGCTTTCAATTTTCCCTTTTTTGCAAAAAATTGGTAATGTTAATGAAAGAGAAATGTATACTGCTTTTAATATGGGTATAGGATTAGTAATAGTAGTATCTGGAACCGAAAAAATAAAAATTGAAAAAATAATTAAAAAATATAAAAAGTATAATATATATGACATAGGTAAAATTATTAAAGGGTCGGGAAAAGTAATTTTAAAACAAAATGAACATTCTAAAAAAAACGAACTTTAAGAATTTAGGAGAAAAATATATCGGCAAAGTCAGAGACGTCTATAATCAAGAAGATAAAGTTATTTTAATTTCTACTGATCGATATTCCGCTTTTGACCGTAACCTAGCGCTTATACCCTGCAAAGGCCAAGTACTGACGCAAGTCAGTAAATTTTGGTTCGAACAAACAAAAGACATTATTCCAAATCATGTCTTAGATTTCCCTGACCCTAATGTTGTAGTAGCAAAAAAATGCACTGTGCTTCCAGTAGAAATGGTAGTACGAGGTTATATTACCGGTGTCACCGGTACTTCTCTTTGGACACTGTACCAAAAAGGAGAAAGAGACTTCGGGGATTTCACTTTATCGGACGGTCTGCATAAAAATCAAAAATTAGACAAGCCAGTAATAACTCCTACCACAAAATTTGAAACCCACGACAGACCTCTCACGAGTAAAATTATTTTGGAAGAAAAAATTATGACATCGGAAGTTTGGCAAAAAGTTTCTGATACAGCTTTAAAACTTTTTACCCGCGGACAAGAAGTGGCTTTAAATAGGGGACTGATTTTGGTAGATACTAAATACGAATTTGGACTTACGTCCAACGGAGAAGTAATATTAATAGATGAAATTCACACTCCGGATTCATCGCGCTACTGGCAGGCAAGCTCATATCAAACACGGATTAATCAAGGCCTAGAACCGGAAAACTTTGATAAAGAATTTTTACGTTTATGGTTTAAAGAAAATTGTGACCCATATAAAGACGAGAAATTACCCGAAGCTCCGACTGATATGATTGCGGAACTTTCCCGAAGATATGTAAAAATCTGTGAACAAATTACTGGGATTCCTTTCGTGGTAGAAACAGGTGATATTGAAAAAAGAATAGAAAATAATTTAAAGAAATATGTAATCTAATATGTCATTAAATTCAATTTCACCAATAGACGGACGATATGAAAAATATACTAAGGACTTAGTGCCTTATTTTAGCGAATCTGCTTCAATGAAATATAAAATTCTGATGGAGTGCGAGTATTTGATTGCTTTATCGGAAACCAAGGGAATAGGAAAACGTAAGATAAGTCAAAAAGAAAAGACCTTGATCAGAAATGTTTATAAAAACTTTTCACTTAAAGATGCCGAACTAATTAGTGATATCGAACTTAAAGGATATAAAACAATCAAAGCTACTAATCATGATTTCAAAGCCATGGAATATTACATGAAAAAAGAGCTCAGTAACATCAGTTTGAAAGATATTTTAGAATTCGTGCATTTCGGATTAACTACTTGGGATGCTACTAATATTGCTTACGCATTAATGTTATCCGATTCCCTAGAACATGTACTTTTGCCTGAAATTTACAAAATAGTATCTGAATTAAATAATCTTGCAAAAAAATACAAAAATTTACCTATGCTCGCTCGTACACATGGGCAATCTGCTAGCCCAACAACTTTTGGTAAAGAGATGAAAATTTTTGCTACTAGGATTGAAAAAAGTATTGAAAGTCTTAAAGGTATAAAAATAGAAGCAAAATTAAATGGAGCCACTGGCAATTATAATGCGCTTCATGTTGCATATCCAAAAATTGATTGGATAAAATTTAGTAAAAAATTTGTTGAAAATTTTAATAAGAATCGTTCGTATAAACTCAAGGTAAATCTAATAACTACTCAAATAGAATGCTACGACAGCTATGTAGCAGTTTTTGACACTCTTCGTAGAATAAATACTATTTTACTAAATTTTAATCAAGATATGTGGAGATATATATCCGATGGTTGGGTAGGACAAAAGCCCGTGGAAGGGGAAATAGGGTCTTCTGCAATGCCTCATAAAATAAATCCATGGTTTTTGGAAAATAGCGAAGGGAATTTAGCCACAGCTAACGCCTTATTTGAATTTTTTGCGAGAAAACTTCCTATTTCTAGACTACAGAGGGATTTATCTGATTCTACAGTTTTGCGTAATATAGGTACAGCTTTTGGACATAGTTTAATAGGTTTTAAATATTTAACTAATCAACTTAGTAGACTGCAAGTAAATGAAGAAAAAACAATAGAAGATCTAAGAAAACATCCGGAAATCATTGCTGAAGCTATCCAGACAATTCTGCGTCGCGAGAATGAAAAAATGCCATATGAAAAATTAAAAGAATTAACCCGTGGCAAAGAAGTAACACTTGCCGATATTCATAAATTTATAAATACTCTGGCAATTAGTGATAAAATAAAAAAAGAATTATTAAAAATTACTCCTCAAAATTATACGGGTCTTGCTTCTAAACTTGCTTCTAAATGATATGACATCTAAACAAAATTTAATAATTTTATTTTTAATATTTGCTATTTTACCAACACATAAAATACATGCGCAAAATTCTAATACTGGTTTTGTACCGGGTAATATTTGGTATTCTGTAGATCCATTTGAAGAAGGAGATAAAATAAAAATTTATACCCTTATTTTTAATCTGGATGCTAGAGAATTATCTGGAACCGTAGTTTTTTTTGACAATAGTGTTTTTTTAGGTAAAAAAAATTTTATCGTTCCAGCCAAAGGCGTTAAAGATGTATTCATCGATTGGACAGCAACCGTCGGAACTCACAATATTTTTGGTAAAATTGAAAATGCTAAATTTTTAATATCAAAAGAAAAATACGAGGAAGTATATTTAGTAGAAAATGAAACAAGTAAAAGCTCACGCATAGTAAATAAAAAGATAATTTTAAAAACTAATAACACAGAAGCAAATCCTAATTTAAAAAGTAGTGTTCTTGGTTTAGAATCAATCAATAATATTAGAAAAATCATAGGGGAAAACACACCAGAGTTTGTAGCTAAACCAATTATTTTAGGTATAAATATGACAGAAGGACTTCGTTCTGATATGAATGTGATCTTAAAAAATAAAAAAGAAGCGATAAAAAATGAAATAGAATTGTTCAACAAAGATCAAACATCAAATAAGATAGGAATAGAAGAGAATAGATTTTTAAAACCACTCAAATATACAGAACTTTTTTTTCTTACTTTTTTGTCTTTTGTTCTTAATAATAAATTTATATTTTACCCAATCTCTATTCTTATTATTTTTATAGTTATAAAATATATTCGGCGTTTATTTTTTTTCTAATATTTTGTATTTTCACGTGAAGCGTGTAATATAAGAAGATGGCATTTCGAATTTTAATTTCAGTCATACTCACGATTTCAGTACTTTTTATGCCTTTTTGGGTATATCTAACTTTGGCGTTTATGGGTATGATTTACTTCTCTTTTTTTATAGAGGCTATTTTCTTATTTTTTCTTTCAGATTTGCTTTATGGAACAAAGGAGGCCAGATTTTTTGACATGTTTTTTGTTTCTTTTATTATTTCCATTCTGCTTCTNATATTCGTAGAATTTTTAAAAAGAAAACTTAAATTTTATCCTTGATAAAATTTAAGTAAAAAAATAGATGATAACAAGAATACTAAAAAAAAATAGAAAAAATAAAAATCTTTTCGTTGATCCAGATGAAATTTTTCTCGACTCAAAAAATCTGGAAAATTTTAATCGCCAACAATTTGAAGGTCGTATAGAAAAACCAATCCCTAAAAAAACTATTGCATTTCTTGGTATTTTTTTTCTCTTAATAATTTTAGTCTTCGGGATTCGTCTGTTATATCTTCAAATACAAAATGGCGACACATATAGAAAAAGAAGTGAAAATAATATTCTAGAAAAAGTAAATATTTTTACCGAAAGAGGAATTATTTATGATAGAAATAAAAAAGAGTTAGTTTGGAATAAAAAGCTGGATGATTTATCTGTGTTATCTACACGTACTTATATATCACCTGGATTCTCGCATATATTGGGTTATGTAAGCTATCCGACAAAAGATAGCACGGGGGTTTACTGGCAAAATGAATTTATAGGTAAAGATGGACTGGAAAAAAAATATAACGATACTATAAAAGGTGAAAATGGATCAAAAATAATAGAAACAAACGCATTGGGAGAAATACATTCAGAAAATATTATAAATACTCCGAAGCGGGGAAGTGATTTAATAACGACAATTGATTCACGAATTCAAAAAGAATTATTCATTTTTATAAAAAATTTGTCGGGAAGTAATTCTTTCACTGGTGGGGCAGGAATTATAATGGATATTCGAAATGGAGAAATTATAGCTTCTACCAGTTTTCCGGAATACGACTCAGAAATTTTATCTTTAGGTAAAGATATAAATAAAATTAACGGCTATATAACTGACAAAAGAAAATTTTTTTTAGACAGGACTATCTCTGGACTTTATACCCCAGGCTCAATTGTAAAACCATTTTTTGCGTTAGGTGCTCTGGCGGAGGGCGTAATTGATCCATATAAAAAAATCCTTTCAACTGGTTCTATTTCGATTCCGAACCCTTATTTTCCAGACAAGAAAACAGTTTTTAAAGATTGGAGAGTGAACGGTTGGACAGATATGGCACAAGCTCTGGCAGTTTCTTCCGATGTTTATTTTTATACAATCGGAGGCGGATTTGAAGAACAAAAGGGTCTTGGTATCGTAAACATTGAAAAATATGCCAACCTCTTTGGTATTGGAGAGTTAACTGGAATTGATTTACCAGATGAAAAAAAAGGTGTTATTCCGAATCCACAATGGAAAATGGAAAATTTTAAAGGTGACCCATGGCGGATTGGAGATACTTACCATACTGCTATCGGACAGTATGGATTCCAAGTTACTCCAATAGAGATGGTTCGCGCTGTTGGAGCTGTCGCTAATAACGGCAGACTCGTAACTCCACATCTTTTATTGGGTGATAGTCAAAAAGAAAATTTATTTTCTGCAATAGATTTGAAAAAAGGATATTTTGAGATTGTACATAATGGAATGAGACAAGCAGTGACTTACGGCACCGCAATAGCGCTCAATGTGCCTTATGTACAAGTTGCTGCTAAAACTGGTACCGCGCAACTTGGTGTAAATAAAAAAAAAGTAAATTCTTGGGTCGTTGGTTTTTTCCCATACGAAAATCCAAAATTCGCTTTTACAATCATAATGGAAGCTGGCCCTTCAACAGGTGGCGTTAGTGCCTCTTCCATTATGCGCCAACTTTTAGATTGGATGTCCCTTAATACTCCAGAATATTTTAAATAAATTTTTAGCTATATAAAATTTGCATTTTACTTATTTATGAAATATAATACATTTATGCGTAAAGCACGTATACTTTTAGTTTTAGGTATCTGGGTGGCAATATTGCCATACTTGGGTTTCCCATATTCCTGGAAAGATATCTTGTTTACTATTTCTGGACTTAGTCTCGTTTATTTTAGTTATATGCTATACAAAGAATCTAAAGAAAAACACACCACTGAAACTTTTGATAATTTTTCAGAAAACAAATTTCTCGGTGAAGAAAAAATATAACATTTAAATTTAATGCTGGAATTTTTTAAAACAAGGCGTAGCACTAGTGTCATCTTACTTGTCGCTCTATTTTTTATTTTAGGTATTTATATAGGTTTTAATAATCGTCCGGAAATAGACAAAGTTGTGGGTCTCTATAATAAGGAAACTCAGGTTACAACAGGAGCAGATTTTTCTTCTTTTTGGGAGGTTTGGAATACTATAAATAAAAAATATCCAAGAGCCGATAAGATAACTGATCAAGACAAAGTTTATGGGGCTATTTCAGGCTTGGTAGACTCNTTAAATGATCCATANAGTGTGTTTTTTAAACCAGATGAGGCCAAATCATTTGAAGATGAAATAGCTGGCAANTTTACTGGAGTTGGTATGGAAGTTGGTATAAAAGACAAGATACTCACGGTTATTGCGCCACTTAAAGATACTCCCGCTTATAGGGCAAACATCAAACCTGGTGATAAAATCCTCAAGATTGATAAAACAGTCACTTCAAGTTTAAGTGGTATTGAAGAAGCAATTAAATTAATTCGAGGAGAAAAAGGTACAGCTGTTGTACTCACAATTTTTCGTGAAGGAAATAATGATCCAATAGAAATAAAAATGATAAGAGATATTATTGATATACCAACTCTTGATACGGAATTAAGAAAAGATGGTATTTTTATAATTACGCTTTATAGTTTTTCTGCGAATTCAACCGGCCTTTTCCGTAATGCAATTAAAAGTTTTACTGAATCCGGAACCGATAAACTAATACTAGATTTGCGAGGAAATCCAGGCGGGTATTTAGATGCAGCTGTTGATATGTCAAGCTGGTTTTTGTCGGGAGGAAAAATCATTGTGACTGAAGATTATGGTAATGACAAAGAACCCGAAATATTTAGAAGTAGGGGTTATGATGTATTTAATGATAAATTAAAGTTTATTATTTTGATAAATGGCGGATCGGCTTCGGCATCTGAAATTGTCGCTGGTGCGATGCAAGATCATGGACGCGCTAAATTAGTGGGTGAAAAAAGTTTTGGCAAGGGTTCGGTTCAGGAGACAATAAAAATTACTCCAGATACTCTCTTAAAAATCACAGTGGCTAAATGGCTCACACCTAATGGAAATTTAATTGCTGAAAAAGGCTTAACTCCAGATTATCCAATAGAAATTACAAAAAAAGACCTAGAAGACAAGAAGGACCCGCAATTAGAAAAAGCAGTGGAATTATTATTAAAATGGCAGTAATTTTTTGTAAAAGATTTTAAATAAATATGAAAGTAATATTTTTACATGATGTACCAAGGGTAGGAAAAAAATACGACATAAAAGAAGTAAATGACGGCTATGCTGTAAATTTTTTACTACCTAGAAAATTAGCTGTTACCGCTACATCAAAAGCTGTAGCCGAACTTGAAATACGTAAGAAAGAAATTGCAATTGAAAGGGAAGTGCAAGAAGATCTTTTAATGAAAAATTTAGAAGAAATTAAAAACAAAATTATCACAATTAAAGGCAAAGCCAATGAGCAAGGGCATCTTTTTTCTGCAATTCATAAAAAAGAAATTATTGAAGAAATGAAAAAACAACAACACGCCGACATTAGTGAAGAATTTATTATTCTAGAAAAACCAATTAAAGCAGTAGGGGAGTTTGAAATCCCAATCTTCATAAAAAACAAAAAATCTTCGTTTCAACTCGTAGTTAAAAAAATATAAAAGTCGATTAAACTACATTCACTACTTTTTTGACCGCAGTTCTGCCGTTAAAGGAAACTTTTCGGCGAGAGCCAAATTTGACCGTACCGTCTGCAAGAGCAAAAAGAGTATGATCTTTACCCAAACCGACGTTTGTGCCCGCCATAATGGCTGTACCGCGTTGACGGACGATAATAGAGCCAGATTGAGCCTT
>C687J35174_10007932_pt1 | contig 13585 bp, 15 predicted proteins | sample RifCSPhighO2_01_FD_35174 | JGI IMG/M metagenome (IMG submission 35174) | reverse complement strand
ATCGCTCCGACCGCATCGTTTGTGTGCAGGGTGGAAAAAACCAGGTGACCGGTCAGGGCGGAATGGACCGCCAGCTCCGCGGTTTCGCGGTCGCGGATTTCTCCAACCATGATGATATTTGGGTCTTGCCGCAAGATTGATCTCAACCCCGAAGCAAAGGTCAACCCGATATCCGGATTGACTTGCGCCTGATTGACTCCGTTTACGAAATATTCGACCGGGTCTTCCAGGGTCACGATGTTGACCCCGATCTTGTTTAAGATAGTTAACACCGCGTAAAGCGTGGTGGATTTTCCCGAACCGGTCGGGCCAGTGACCAAAAGCATGCCATGCGCTTTGATGATGTTCTCTTTGAGCCGCCGAAGCTTCATTCCACTAAGCCCCAGCTCTGCCAAGGACGATACGCCGCTTGATTTGTCCAAAATACGCATGACCACTTTTTCGCCGTTTACGGTGGGCAGGGTGGAAACGCGAAAATCGATGGAGTGACCCTCAATATCCATATGAAACCGTCCGTCTTGCGGCAATCTTTGTTCGTCAATCTTCATATTNGATAAAATTTTAATCCGTGAAACGATCGCCGGATGGACGATTTTGGGTACGATCAGGGAACTATAGAGTATTCCGTCAACCCGGTAACGAATTCTCAAATCATTTTCCTGCGGCTCGACATGGATGTCGGACGCGCGAGCAGTAAAAGCGTGCTTGATGATCACGTCAACAATTTTCGTAATCGGCGCCTCCGGACTCATTTTCCTCGCAACCGTCGTGACTTCGACCGCTTGGCCCTGTTTTATTTCTTTGTCTTTATTTTCAATTACCTTNAGNGCTTCGGAAACCTCGGAGGAAATCGTCCTGCCTTTTACAACCGCCTCGTTATAGCTCGANGNCGAGGTCAGGTAAAGCTCGATTCTGTATTTATTCTTCTGCGCCAAAAATTCCAATGCTTCAAGGGCGCGGAGATCGGTCGGNNTGGTCAGAGCAACCTTGACCAAGTCATTTTCCTTGGCAAAAATCAAAAACTTATAATTCTCCGAAATGTCNCTGCCAACCACGGTGTAAGCATCTTTGGAAATATTCTGGGAACGCAAATCTATGTAGGGAAGATGGAAAAAATCCGCCTTGGCGCGCGTAAATTTTTCCTCTCCCAAAATTTTTAAAAGAGCGGCCTCCATACCTTCCTGATTGGCGGCCTGCTGTATATCAATTCCGGCCAGCTGTTTTTTGGTAAAATACCCCCGGTCTAACAAAAACTCCTCCANGGTCCGTCTTTTTTCAACCGTCGAAACTTTCGGCATAGGTCTTATTCAAAGATATTCTCTTTCCCCAATTCGTCGGGGAAAACGGTCAAAGCCGGCGGGCGTTTCAGAACAGTATATTTATCTAGCTCTAGGATGGAAGTATCAATTTTGTCACCGTACGGCAAAAGGGTGCCGGAATTCTTGGATAAAACATCGACGTCTGGCACAGCGAACTGTATCGGAATAGGTTCGTTGGTTTTTCCCATGAAAAAATTGAAGTAAATGGTCCCCGCGACTGCTATGGTCAGAATACCAAACAGCCAAATCATTTTTTTTCTGTCTTCCGGAAAAATTTTCATTGCTTTTGATAATAAACTTGAATTTTTAGATGAAAATCTTGAAGACCGGATTCCTGGTCGACCTGCCCTAGAGTCAAATTTTGCACATCCTGCAGGCGCAAATTTTGTTCAAGATTTAACAAAAAAGTTTGAAGGTTGACATAGCGCCCGCGGAAGGATCCGCCCACGACCATGAGACCTAAATTTTCAGTCGTTGACAATAACTCCACGATCTCTTGATCGTCGATCTGTACGGGAAAACCTTCCGGGCCAGTGGGCTCAAGACTGGGGCCCTGGGAAATTTGTAGATTGGTGATCGAAAGCCCGCTTTGCCGCGCGAGATAATCAAAATTTGCGAGCAACTCAGGAATTCTTGGGGCAGTGGGAAGTGCTTCGTCCATTGGTTCGAGCTCGTCTAAATTATTTTTCAATTCACTGATCAAANCATTAACAGATGCCAATGAATTCTTGNNGCTTTCCACNTCCGCTTTCTTAGTCGCCAATAAGCCGCGCTCGGCATTTAGATTCTGGTACTTCGGCCATACTATCAAATANCCGAAAAGCCCTATTCCCAAAATCAAAACCGGTATAAATACGGCGCTAATTAGTTGGTTTGCGTCTAACCTCTGCATTATTTCTTAAGCAACTTAGGATTAAATATTATTTCCATATCAAAACTCAAACCGCCCTGTTCTGATTTATTCTGACCGCTGCTTACCAATTTGACATCTTCAATATTTGAAGATGTCTTCAGCCCCAACATCAACTTACCTAAATCAGTGTAAGAGGGTACAAACCCGGATACCATCAATTTGTACTCTTTGATGTCTGCCTGTAATGAAGTGTAGCTGACCGGTTTATAAGTATATTTGGATAACTCTTCCAGAACTACGGTCCAGAAAATATGCCGGTCGAGAAGTGTTTTGAAATTGCCCAAACGTTTCTGATAAGAAACGGCTTCAAGCCGTTCCTTGTCTATTTTTCCAATTTCAAAATCGACCCTTGTCACCTCCTGATCAAGCGTTTGCCGCTGCTTTTGCAAGCTTCTTTCGAAAACAAACAGGGTACCGTAACCCAATATTTCAAAAATAAAAATCCCAGCCAGAATGTATGGCCAAAACAGGCTTCTCTTCCCTCCGGCTGAAAGCCCCCTGCCTGCTCCAATATCACTTTTTAGTAAATTGATCTCTGCCATTTTTGATCAACCTCTCATGGCAAGCCCAATCGCAATCGATAAGGCCGATGAAATCCGCGACAAATTTGTTTTAATCCTCGGGTCGTAATTAATAAATTTCAAAGGGTCGCCCAAACTGACTTTCGTCCCAAAATCAGAAAAAAAATTGAGAAGCCCTGGCAAGCGCGAACCCGAACCAGTAAAAACAATCTCGTGAATTTTCCCTCCGCCGGATTCATAAATGTTGATCAGCTGTGCCGTCTCGGTCTTTATAGTTTCAACGGACGTTTTGATTGCCTGCGGAATTTGATCCTTCAGCTGATCGGTCAATCCCAAGTCTTTTTTGAATTGTTCAGCGCGCCCCACGCTGACCTTTAATCCCTGCGCAATATTCGTAGTGATGTTCTCTCCGCCGATTGAGAGATTGCGGCTCAAACGCAAGAATCCCTTATCCACCAAATTNAGACTGGTATTGCGGGCACCCATATCGATAATAATAAACGCGTCTTTGCTTGAACCAACCAATGAACGGATCAGCGCCAAGGCCTCGATCTCTAAAGCCATCGGCTTTAGTCCGGCAAGTTTGAAAGTCTTGAGATAATTTTCGACCACCGCGGTGGGAACCGCCGTCAGCAACACTTTCAATTTACGGCTGGTAGATTCCGGATCGCGGTAAACACTCCAGGACAGTGTCACCTCTTCAAGAGGCAAGGGGACATAGCGGCGAGCCTCCCACTGGATTGAATTCTGGAGATCTTTGTCGGACATTTCCGGCATTTCAATCATCGAGACAAACACAATGCTATTGGGCAGAGACGCGATCACTTTTTTTGTCGTAATCTTTGTTTTTTCCAGAAGTTTTTTTAAAATATCGGCTGTTTCCGCGATTGCGTCAAATCCTCTCGAGCCGGTATCAAAAGCGACATTGACTACACCATATGTTTCTAAAAAAAAATTTTCTGCTTCTTTCTTGAGCTGAACCACTTTGACGCTTGAAGTGCCGATATCTACCCCCAATGTTCTATTGGAACCAAAAAACAACATCTATAGTCCCCTGCCTTTTGTGTTTATTTTTGACAAATAAATTATAATAAACTTGTTTAATCTTTGCAATTGCTTGATTTTTGCTTTCAAAATTGTCCTAAATCTCATTTTACTATAACATGAATAGTCCAGAATAGTCAAAAAATTAAGAATAGTTTACAAAATAGATTATTTCTGGTAAAGTGTGAGGGCTTCGCGGGTACGAAGCCGCTTCGGGGTGTGTAGCTCAGTGGCTAGAGCATTCACCCCGCACCTTCCAAGGCTAAACCTCTTTAAACCACGCTAATTCTATTTTTGCCACTTGGGCGTATAGCTCAGTTGGTTAGAGCGCGTCACTGATAATGACGAGGTCCTTGGTTCAAATCCAAGTACGCCCACAGTGACGCCCAGGTGGCAGAATTAGTAATTCTGTATTAAAAGCTCCGAACAGAAGGTGCGGGGCAAGCTGATAATGAAGGGGTCGGAGGTCCGATTCCTCCCACACCCACCATTAATAAAACAACGTAAATGCGGTTTATTTTTGGACTCACTGGAATAGTGGCGGGAGTTTTAATCATTTGGAAAACTTTCCCATTGGTTGAAACTTTCGGGAGGATTACTTGGGCAGAACGGCATCTGGTAGGCGGCCTGGGCGGTACTTATTTCCTATATAAAGCCATTGGAATTATTCTTGTCTTTTTGTCCGCAATGTACTGGTTTGGCATTTTGGATACGCTCCTTTCCCCTTTCGCGCATCTGTTCGGAGGCATTGCGGGCCGTTAGCATAATGGCAGTGCACCCGGTTTGCATCCGGGGGACGCGAGTCCGATTCTCGCACGGTCCAAAGCAAAATGCAATTCTAATTATTAAATATTATCTAACAGGGTGAAAAAATTCATCAAAAATCTAATAATCGCGTCTCTAATATTTTTGGTGATTGCCGGAATATTAAGTTTAACCATAAATGGCGACGGCAATGCCAGCGCGATAACACTATCCAAGGTTGCCGAACAGATCAATGCCGGTTCGGTTGAGAAGATCGAGGTTACGGAAAATAAACTTCTGATTACTCTAAAGGATGGGGGCAAAGAAGTGGCCACAAAGGAACCCGAATCTTCTTTTTCGGAGTCGATGACAAACTTGGGTGTTTCCGCGGAAGCCCTCCGGACTTTGAACATCGAAGTCAAGGGGCCTTCGAGCGGTTCGATTTTTGTTTCTTCAATTCTTCCCTTCCTGCTGCCGTTTCTTCTGATTGCCGGATTTATTTACTTTCTCATGCGGCAGGTCGCGGGCACCAACAACCGAGCAATGTCGTTTGGTCAATCTCAAGCCCGGCTGTCGGATACGACCACTGTAAAACAAAAGGTGACGTTTGAGGATATTGCTGGCGCGCAAGAAGCCAAAGAAGAACTTAAAGAGATAATCGAATTTCTGCGTTATCCGCAAAAATTTCTAAGTATCGGAGCGCGCATTCCCAAGGGGGTCCTGCTCCTAGGCCCGCCGGGAACCGGCAAAACCCTGCTTGCGCGCGCGGTAGCCGGAGAAGCTAACGTGCCGTTCTTTCATATGTCCGGATCGGAATTCGTGGAAATGTTCGTTGGCGTTGGCGCGGCGAGAACGCGTGACCTGTTTCGAAAAGCGAAAAAACACGCGCCCTGTATAGTGTTCATTGACGAAATTGATGCCGTTGGCCGGCAAAGAGGAACGGGCTTGGGCGGATCGCACGACGAACGCGAACAAACCCTCAACCAGATCCTTGTGGAAATGGACGGATTTGATACTGATACGAGCGTNATTGTCATTGCCGCGACCAACCGTCCNGANGTCTTGGATCCCGCGCTCTTGCGGCCAGGACGGTTTGACCGGCAGATTATTATNGATCAGCCCGATATTAAAGACCGGGAAGCAATTTTGGCAGTGCACGCGAAGAATAAACCCATCGCGAAGGATGTCCGCCTTCGCCAGATTGCCGAGCGCACGCCCGGCTTTTCCGGCGCGGACCTTGCCAATCTGGTAAACGAAGCGGCCATTTTGGCGGCCCGCCGGAACAAAACCCAGGTTGAACAAACTGAATTTACGGAAGCGACTGAAAAAGTAATGCTCGGCCCGGAGAGGAAAAGCCATATTCTGTCGAAAAAGGAAAAANAAATCGCGGCCTATCATGAGGCCGGCCATGCTTTGATTGCGACNGTGCTTCCNGATGCCGATCCGGTCCACAAAGTNTCGGTCATATCCCGAGGCCGAGCAGCGGGTTATACCTTGAAGCTGCCGATCGAGGACAAACATCTCCATTCCAAAAATGAATTCCTCGCCGATTTGGCTGTTTCTCTTGGAGGATACGCTTCCGAGCAGCTTGTATTTAACGAACTGACCACCGGGGCGTCGAATGATTTGCAAATCGCGACAAATCTGGCGCGCAAATTGGTAATGGTCTTTGGCATGAGCGACAAACTGGGGCCGATAACTTTCGGGGACAGACACGAAATGATTTTTCTCGGCAGGGAAATCAGCGAGCAGAGAAATTATTCCGAAAAGGTAGCAATAAAAATCGATGAGGAAATTTCGCGGTTCTTAAACGAAGCCCACAAAAGGGCCACGGAAATCTGCAAAAAGTATCGAGCGAANCTTAATCAAATCGCCCAGATCTTAATCAAACAAGAAACCATCGAGCGGGATGAATTCAATAAATTGGTCGCGGACATCCTGCCTCCGGAAAAACAAAACAAATNAGTATGGAGTCTTTCCCCTACTCGACGATCCTCAAACTTGCCTATGAACTTACCAAAAAACGCTATTGGCTTTGGATTTTTGGACTGTTCGTCGGCGGAGCTTCGGGTTTAAATATCGGGGCGATAAAATATCTGACCGTTTCCCGCGACGCTTACTTCCCTCAACTTGTGGAAAAAAACGAGCGGGTCTTTGAGTGGATCAACCAGAACCCCACCGTGTTTTGGGGGTTCGTAGGTTTGGCTGTGGCCGTCTTTGCGGTTCTGATCGTCTTGCAGGGGCTAGCCAGAAGCGCTGTAACGTGGTCGGCAATGAGCCTATTACTTAATGCCAAGGGGCAAATCTCCAAAGAAAAAATAAATTTCAAAAACTCGTTGGCGCGCGGCCGTCGCTTTGTCCGACGCGTCATTTTGCTTCAAATTCTCGTGACTACGGCTTTTTTTGTTTGTCTCTTTCTTTTTAGCACTCCAGTGGTGTATCTGTTTTCTACTCACGCCATTGGACGGGCCGTAATTTTGCTGCTGTTGGGCTTGACAATTTTCATACCCGCCGGCGCGGTGTTTGGTTTTTTGCATCTTTATGGGCCGATCATTGTCGTATTGTACGATCGCACCGTGGCAGACGCCTTGCGGGTATCCTTTGATCTCGTCAGACACAAACTTAAAGAAAGCATCNTTTTGGCGGCTTTTTTGATCGGGCTGTATCTGCTATTTATCCTAGCTCTCAGTTTTGGTATAATTTTATTCAGTGTTCCTGTCGCAATCCTGACCCTGCTCCTGTGGAAGCTTGAGCTTTGGGCCGCGGTATACGCGTTGGTCATTTTCGCGCTCTTGGCCGCGGGAGTGTATACGGTCATCCTTCGGGCAGGATTTGCGGTTTTTCATAATATTGCCTGGGTCTTGGCAGTGGAGGAGCTGGTGCGCACCAAAAAACTCGAGGACGAAGCTCGCGTCCCCGCCACCGAACCGGTTGCGGAATAATGCGCATGTAGCTCCCACCGGCGCTCTCGCCTACGGCTCGAGCTTTGGCGGACAAGCAGTTGGTTACTATGGGCACTTAGCTCAGTGGTAGAGCATCTCTTTGACGTAGAGAGGGTCAGAGGTTCAAATCCTCTAGTGCCCACCATTTACAATTAAATCCAAGTACAAAGCTCAAATGTCAAATACTTTCATTTGAAATTTGGATTTTGTCATTTGACATTACCCGATGGATTATTCTAAGCTCGAAAACAAAATCAACATCAATTTCAAAAACCGGGACTTGTTGCAAATCGCCCTAACGCACCGCTCTTATCTGAACGAAAACCGTTCCTACGCCCTGCCTCACAATGAACGGCTGGAATTTTTGGGCGACGCGGTTTTGGAAGTGATCACCACCGAATATCTTTACCGCAATTTCGAAAATCCGGAAGGTGAACTGACCAATTTGCGTTCCTCCCTTGTCAATTACCGGCTGTTATCCGAAATTGCCCGCGAAATCGGGCTGGAGGATTTTATCTTACTCTCCCGCGGGGAAACAAAAGATACCGGGCGCGCCAGGCAGGTAATCTTGGCCAATGCCATAGAGGCATTGATTGGCGCGATTTATCTCGATCAAGGACTCGACAAGGCCAAGGACTTCATTGACGCTTTTATCTTGGTGAAGCTGCCCGCAATCCTCAAAGAACAAACCTATCTTGATCCCAAATCCAGCCTTCAGGAAATCGTTCAGGAAAAAATGTCGATCACGCCAAATTACAAGGTCATTTCCGAATCGGGGCCGGATCACGCAAAAACTTTCGTAGTTGGGGTCTATATTGATGACCGGCTCATCGGCCAGGGAACGGGTCCGTCAAAACAGGATGCCGAAGTGGAAGCCGCCAAAAACGCATTATCAAAACAGGATTATTAACTAGCTTGTAGGGATTAGGTTGTGGCTTGTAGAAAAAGACTACTACCTACCAGCTACCAGCTACCAGCTAGCCATGTATCTCAAAAAGCTCGAAATTCATGGGTTCAAAAGTTTTGCCAAAAAAACCTCTTTTGCATTTGAGCCCGGAATCACTTCGATTGTTGGGCCAAACGGCTCCGGCAAATCCAATATCGCGGACGGCCTGCGCTGGGTTTTTGGCGAACAATCCCTAAAACTTTTGCGCGGCAAAAAAACGGAGGACGTGATTTTTGCCGGTTCCGACCAGAAAGCTCGTTTGGGAGGCGCCGACATCTCGGTTTATTTTGACAATTCCAACCGCGTCATCCCAATCGATTATTCCGAGGTCGTGATTGCCCGTCGCCTTTTCCGAAACGGCGCTTCTGAATATCTGATAAACGGCAATCAGGTGCGGCTTTTGGATATTCAGGATTTACTTTTAAGATCGGGTGTCGGCAACACATCCTATTGCGTAATCGGCCAGGGGATGATTGATAATTTCATTCTAGGTGGGCCGCAGGCAATCAAAGAACTAATTGAGGATGCCTCGGGGGTCAAACCCTACTATGTAAAACGTGAACGGGCTTTACGAAAATTTGAACATACCGAGTCCAATCTCACGCAGGTTCAGGCTTTGACTTCGGAAATCGAACCGCGCTTGCGCTCTTTGCGCCGGCAGACGCGCAAACTCGAACAGCGAGAAGATCTGGAAACAGAGCTTCGGGAAACGCAAACCGCCTATTTTGGTCAGATATTCCGGGGTTTGGAAAAACAAACCGCGGAACTAGATTCAAAAATTGAAATTTTTGATAAACAAATTGCGGAGCTCGAACAACAAATCCGCTCGCTCGCAGCGGATATTGAAAAAGAAGAAAAAGTACGGGAAATTGGTTCAGAAGCGACCCTGCAGACAGAACTGGAGAATTTGCGCCAATCCAAACAGCGGCTTTTGGAAGAACAGTCCTTTATCCGCGGCAAGCTGCGGGTTGAAGAACTGAAAAACCGGCCGGAACCCAAGGTAAACTGGATTCTCATCCGGGACAAATTCAAAGCCGCGCTTGAAAAATTCCGCGCGTTTACAAAAAATTTCTCAAAATATAAAGATGAACCGGCATCCTGGGCGTCGGAGAGTAAACAAATTGAAAATGAATTTGAGCAACTACTTGAGGAAATTGACAGCGGGTCTTCGGAAAACAGAGAAAGACAAAACTTTGAAAAGGGAAAAAATCGTCTGGGGGAATTGAATAATGAGGTCGAGAAAATTTCCGCGGCAATAGCCTCGGCCGAAGAAAAAGTCAGGACTTTCATCGAACAAGCCGAACAGAAAAAAAACCAATTGTTTGTCAAAGAGCGGCTCTTCCGGAACAAACAGGAAACTTTACTTAAAACCCGCGACCAGAAGAATTTTTTGTCCATCGAACAGGCAAAACTGCAGACGCGGCGGGAAAATTATGAAAATGAAGCAGGGACGGCTTTGGGCAAAGATTACGCGTCAATTATCGCCACCGCTTCCGCCGCGGTGCCCGAAGCCGTTCAAGACCGAATCGCGCATCTGAAAAAACAGCTTGAGATAATCGGCGGGGTTGACGATCTCGTGGTACAGGAATANCGCGAAACCGAGAATAGGTTTCAGTACCTTACAAATCAGACGGCCGATTTGGAAAAAGCAATCGCGGACCTTCGAACCGTAATCGCCGAACTGGATGAATCAATCAAAAAAGACTTCAACGAGGCGTACAATAAAATCGCGGAAAAATTTGCCGAATATTTCCGCATACTGTTTGGCGGGGGCAAAGCAACGATGACAATCTTGCGGGAACGGCCAGTTCTGACGCAAACAGAAGAGCATGAGGAGGNGTTGGAGGAGGTCAAAGGCAAGTTAGAAATTATTGGCATCGAAATCCGCGCCACTCCGCCCGGCAAAAAACTTGGTGGAATAGCCTCGCTCTCGGGCGGTGAAAGGGCGCTGACCTCGATTGCCCTCCTCTCTGCCATTCTGGCAACATTCCCGTCTCCGTTTGTGGTACTCGATGAAGTGGATGCCGCGCTTGATGAGGCCAATTCGATTCGTTTCGCAAAAATTTTGGGAACACTCTCTTCCAAAACGCAATTTATTACCATTACTCATAACCGCGAAACCATGCGGCAATCCCACACGCTCTATGGCGTTACCATGGGTGAAGACGGCGTCAGCCGGGTATTGTCGCTTAAACTCGAACAGGCGGCGGCGTATAGTTCGAAGAATTGAATTATGAATCATGGTTTGATTTCCATAATTCCAAATTCCTGATTCATAATTCTGCAAGGCAATGATCGAACAAATATTATCGGCAGTGACAAATTTTATAATGAGTGTAATAGATTCGAGTGGTTATATTGGAGTTGCCTTGCTGATGGCTATNGAGTCCGCGGCCATTCCCCTGCCCTCGGAAGTAATCATGCCGTTTGCGGGCTTTTTGGCATCAGAAGGACGATTCACTTTGTTTGGGATTTCACTTGCCGGAGCGGCTGGATCAGTCTTGGGATCTTGGGCAACTTACTTCCTTGGGAAATACGGCGGGCGGCCCTTAATCGTAAAATACGGCCGATGGGTTTTGATCACAGAACACGACCTTAATCTCGCCGACAACTTTTTCGCCAAATACGGCACGTGGGCCGCATTTATCGGCCGTGTTCTGCCAGTCATCCGCACCTATATTTCCATCCCGGCCGGCATCGCGCGGGTAAAATTTTGGTCGTTCACGATTGCGACCTTCGTCGGCTCTTTTATCTGGTCGTATCTTTTGGGGTGGATCGGATTCAAACTCGGCGAGAATTGGGAATCCTTAAGCGGTTATTTTCATCAGGTTGATTGGATAATAGCAATTTTAATTGTGATCGGCGCGGCCTGGTGGGTGAGGCGGCATTGGAAGAATCGAGTAAAGANTTAAAAATTATGAACGCGGAATGATTATTTTTACCAAACACGCCCTGGATAAATTCGAGGTCTTGGAGAGNCATGGTGTTAAAATTAATAAAGAACAAGTGATCGCAACCATAGAAGCNCCTGACCTAATTGATAACTCAAGATTGCCATTACTCATAGCTCAAAGTGACCTTGACGAAACTCATGTTTTGCGAGTAGTATTTAAAAAAGAAGACGATATAATTAAANTCATCACTTTTTATCCGGGGAGGAAAAGTCAATATGAAAAAAGGGGATAAAAACGCAAAAATCTCATACGAGCCTGAAGCCGATGTTTTGACTTGGGAAATTACCGGGCAGCCGGTTGATTACGCTAAAGANATTGGCAATATCGTTGTGCATTTTACCAAAAACAATATGCCGGTATTGGTGGAAATTTTAGANGCTTCAAAATTTTTGACCAAAGCCCAAAAAGTTTTTCAGCCCCGCGATTTTGTGCAAAGAAAAATCAGNCCGGCCTTGAGCTGATACTGAAACAAAAAGAAAAANCCCGTGGTGCGGATATTGACTGATCCATCAAAAAACCATACTATTCTTCTATGCTAACAATGAGACTCCAAAGAGTCGGAAAAAAAAATCAGCCGAGTTACCGGATTGTTTTGGCTGAAAAACACCGCTCGGCCACAAAAAAAATTGTGGAGCTTTTGGGACACTACAACCCCAGAACCAAAGAGTTCGGCATCAAAAACGAGGAACGGCTGAAAACTTTGGTCTCCCAGCATATCGAACTCTCGGCTACGCTCCGAAACCTGCTCATCACCAAGGGGTTAATTACTGGCGAAAAAGTCAAAGCCTGGCGGCCGAAAATCAAAGCTAAAGAAGAAACTCCGGCTGCCGCTCCCGCCGTAGCGCCTCAAGCGGAAGCGCCGAAAACAGAAGAAGCTAACAAGACAAAAGCTACCCCCAACGAGACACCGGCGACTTAAAGAATTGACATCTTTATCGGGAGATGCTAGTTTTGTAATAGCACATTTAATCAGTAAATATCCCGAAATACGGGACGAAAGGAACAACATGGCAGAACGAGATCAAGAGTTCGTGGAATACGTCGTAAAATCACTTGTTGATCATCCCGACGAAGTGAAATCCGAACGAACGGTTGATGAAATGGGAGTCCTTATCAGCCTGCATCTCTCCCCAGAAGATATGGGTCAGGTCATCGGCCGCCAAGGCCAGACGGCAAAAGCGCTCCGAACCCTCCTGCGCGTGGTCGGCGCGAAGCACAAGGCCCGCGTCAATCTCAAAATTGTGGAACCGGAAGGCAGCACCCGAGGTCCAAGGCCCGTTTCAGGTGTGCTCGGTGTTTCACAAGAAGAAGCCCCGGACGCAATGGAAGATTTCAAACTATAAAAATATTCTCCTACATCACATTACCCCTGCATTACGCGGGGGTTTTGTTATGGTAATATAGAAGTAGTAAGCAGTAAGTTGTATAGTTGTAAGTAATATGAGATTTGACATTATAACAATTTTTCCCAACATATTCAACGGCTTTACAAACGAAACTCTGATTGCGCGCGCCCAGAAAAAAAAGATCGTAAAAATTAATGTTCATAATTTGCGCAAGTGGACAACGGATAATCATAAAACCATTGATGACCGGCCNTATGGCGGCGGAGCNGGTATGGTCATGATGGTCGAGCCAATTCTCAAAGCCGTAAAAAATNTGAAAAAAAGAAAAAGGGCTAAGGTTNTNGTTTTTTCTGCCAAAGGGAAAAAATTTGACCAGGCAACGGCGAGACGTTGGGGAAAAATTGATCAGCTAATCTTGGTTTGCGGACGATATGAGGGCATTGATGAACGGGTAACCGAATATATAGCGGATGAGGAGATTTCCATCGGGGACTACGTCTTGTTTGGCGGCGAAGTGCCGGCTATGGTCGTAATGGAAGCGGTGATCCGCCTGCTTCCCGGAGCAGTGGGCAAACAGGCATCGATAGAAGACGAGTCTTTCAAACATACGAAAGGAATCGTAAAAAAACAGGCTACGCGTTTTCTCGAATACCCGCACTACACTAGGCCAGAAGCCATAAGGATTGGCGGAAAAATTCGGAGCGTACCAAAAGTGCTCCTCTCGGGCAACCATAAAAAAATTGAAGAATGGCGCCACTCTCATAGCAAATATGCGGATTGAAATAGAATACGAAAACGAGGATTTTCTGGTAGTCAATAAACCGGCCGGAATGCCGGTGTATTCGACCAAAAAAAA
>C687J35174_10007919_pt1 | contig 13599 bp, 16 predicted proteins | sample RifCSPhighO2_01_FD_35174 | JGI IMG/M metagenome (IMG submission 35174) | reverse complement strand
CCAAGCAGAAACAGACGAGAATAAACAAGCTGAAATATAATTATGAATGAACCGCGAAAGATTCTCATTATTGATGACGATACCTTTTTGCTCGACATGTATACCTTAAAGTTCAAGGAGCAAGGATTTAATGTCGAGAGCGCTACATCTGCAGAAGATGCACTTAATAAGTTGCGTAACGGTCTTGTCCCGCACGTTATACTTTTTGATGTTGTTATGCCCGGGGTTGACGGTCTAGAGATGCTTGAAGTGATTAAGAAAGAAAAGCTTGCGGAGCACTCGCTCTTAATCGCGCTCTCTAATCAAGGAGAGGACCGTGACATAGAACGTGCACGAGATCGTGGCGCAGATGAATACATTGTAAAAGCGAACATGATTCCCTCTGAGGTATTAGAGACCGTTTCATCTGTTATTAGCAAACATTTGAAAACATAATTATGGATTACAAAGCAGAACTCAATGCGTTGATAGATATCGTGGTGAAAGAAGGGGGTTCAGATCTTCACTTTTCAGCTGGTAGCCACCCTACGATACGTGTCAATGATGTGTTAGTCCCGCTTCTTAAAAAGGTAGCGTTAAAGCCACAAGATACGTTAGGTCTTGTCACGGTACTCTTGTCACCAGAACAAAAAGAGCGTTTTTTAGCTAATCAGGAAATTGATTTTTCATACGCATACAGTGAGAAAATCCGATTTCGAGGGAATGCTTTTTTCCAAAAAGGGGGTATTGCCATTGCGCTTCGCCTGGTACAGGACCGTATACGAACACTTGAGGAGTTGGGACTGCCGCCCATACTTGCTAATTTTGCAAAGCGACAGCAAGGATTTTTCCTTGTTGTGGGCCCTGTGGGACAGGGTAAAACGACGACACTTGCCTCACTTATCGAACTTATAAATACAGAGCGTTCTGAACATATTGTGACTATCGAGGATCCTATAGAGTTTTTGTTTACACAGAAAAAATCAATGATTGACCAACGAGAAGTCAAAATTGATACGAAGAGCTTTGATGGGGCATTACTTTCTGCATTTCGGCAAGACGTTGACGTTATCATGATTGGAGAGATGCGGGGGACTGAAACAATGTCAGCAGCAGTTACAGCCGCTGAAACGGGACACCTCGTGCTTTCAACACTACATACCAATAATGCGGCGCAGACCATCGATCGCATCATAGATTCATTTCCCGGTGACCAACAACAACAAATCAGATTACAATTGGCCGGCAGTCTTTTGGGTATTTTTTCTCAGCGACTTATACCGCGCATTTCGGGAGGTCTTATTCCTGCCTATGAACTCTTAATAAATAACATTGCCGTTTCGAATTTGATTCGTGAGAAGCGGACACATGAGATAAATACGGTTATTGAAACGAGCTCTGATGACGGTATGATTGATATGAATCGTTCTCTTGCGGAACTTGTACGGCGTGGGGAAATAACTATCGAGAATGCTTTTTCTCGCTCTCTTGATCCTAAAGTGCTTGAACGATTGCTATAATCCCCGACTATGCTGTACAACTATCAAATAATTGATAAAAGTGGCGCAAAGAATACGGGCAGTATCGAAACTGTTTCAATGGATGTTGCTGTTAATTCTCTACAGCGTCGCGGTTTTGTGATTGTTTCGATTGAACCAGCAGAAAAGAAAAGTATTTTAAAGTTGACTCTGTTCGAGAGGGTCTCAAACCGCGACATTGTTATTCTTTCTCGCCAAATTTCCACGCTCTTTGAAGCCCAAGTATCTGCACTTCGCGTGTTTCGTTTGCTTGCGAGCGAGGCGGGTTCTCCGCTTCTCGAGCGCAGTTTGACAGAGGTGGGGGATGACATACAGGGGGGCAGTTCAATTGCAAATGCTCTTGAGAAACATCCAAAAGTCTTTTCTCCATTTTATGTNAATATGGTGCGGTCAGGAGAAGAAGCGGGAACATTAGCAGAAACATTCAATTATCTGGCAAGTTATCTCGATAGAACATACGAAGTGTATTCAAAAGCGCGAACAGCTCTGATTTACCCGGCTTTTGTTGTGCTCACATTTATCGTTGTTATGGTACTCATGTTAACGCTTGTTATTCCTCGTATCAGCGTTCTATTCGAAGAGGCAGGGCAGGAGCTTCCACTCTTCACGCTTTTGGTTGTTGGTCTTTCAAATTTCCTCGTACAGTATGGTTTTCTTATTCTTATTGCGCTTGTCATCGGGGCGTTCTTTCTTTGGCGCTATGGCAAAACAACAGAAGGATCTTATGCATTTGCAAAACTACAGATAGGTACCCCCTATGTTGGCGATTTGTATAAAAAGCTGTATTTATCGCGGTTAGCAGACAATATGAGTACTATGTTGAAAAGCGGTATTCCTATGTTACGGTCGCTTGAAATTACGGCAACGGTTATCGATAATAAAGTCTTTGCCGAAGCATTGAATGAGGCCACACAATCTATTAAAGCGGGGCGTCCTGTTTCAGAGGCGCTCGGCAGTTATGAAGAAATCCCCGGTATCATGGTGCAAATGATTAAAGTTGGTGAAGAAACCGGCGAACTGGGAAATATTTTAGCGACACTTGCTAAGTTTTATCAGCGCGAGGTAACCAACGCTGTTGATACATTGGTGAACCTCATCGAGCCGGTAATGATTGTTGCACTCGCGGTTGGTGTTGGTATTTTACTCTCCGCTGTTTTGCTCCCTATCTACAATATCGCATCTGTTGTTTAAGGGTCATGCTCACTAATTATCCACACGGGTAGCGCAATGGTTTATTTTGCTTGTTATAATGGACGGTAAGCGAAACCTTCTGTTATAAGAAGCGGTCGAGCTTTAGTGAATTAATACGTATTAATTATGCTTTATAAAAACAAACGCGGTTTTACCCTCATTGAGCTCTTGGTGGTGATTGCGATTATCGGTATCTTATCTTCTGTTGTGCTTGCTTCTCTTAATACAGCTCGTGAGAAATCTCGTGATGCTCGTCGTATATCAGATATCAAACAGCTTCAGTTAGCACTTGAACTCTACTTCGATACCAATAGCGAATATCCACCTGCCGCTGTAGCAGCCGACGCAAGTACGGCACTTGCGGATTTGGTGACTGATGGCTATATCGCATCTATCCCAACCGATCCTGTTGGTGGGGCTGAATATCAGTATATTAGTGCAGCTGCTAGTGCTACTAATTTCTGTATAGGCGCGACACTTGAAGGTACCGCAAATGAACTTGATACTTGCCAGACACTTGATGCTGGTGGGACATATCAAGTAGGACCATAAGTGTTAGTGTGTCTATAGTTTTCGAAATACAAAACAGCCACCCTATGGGGGCTGTTTTGTTGTGAGCGGGTAAAGTGGGTATACTGGAGCATACATGGAGTTATTATTTTCATCACCCTCGTGGTCACTCTTTAGCGGGATTTTTATCTTCTTACTCGGTACTATTATTGGCAGCTTTTTAAATGTTGTTGCGCTTCGATATAACACAGGCCTTAATCTTTCTGGTCGTTCCCGATGCTTTTCCTGCGAGCGACCGCTTTTATGGTTTGAACTTGTCCCGCTCTTTTCTTTTCTTCTCTTGAAAGGTCGATGTCGAACGTGTGGAAGCCTCCTTTCTTTACAATATCCCGTGGTTGAACTTCTTACGGGGGTAGTCTTCAGTATTCTTTTTATACAAGCACCATCTCTGTTTGCTTTTTTTGCGTTTGCTTTTATTTCAAGTCTCTTTATTGTGATTGGTATTTATGATATACGGCACACTATTGTTCCGAATGGACTCTCATATGCGGCTGCGTTTTTTTCATTTCTCATGCTTTTTGTTGACTTGTCATCAGTAACACTTCACGTGCCCACTTTTCTTGCAGTTCTCGCGGGCCCACTTATTGCTTCTCCGTTCTTTTTATTATGGCTTTTCTCTCATGGAAGATGGATGGGGCTTGGAGATGCAAAACTTGCTCTCTCGATTGGTTGGCTTTTGGGAATCTCGGGAGGGAGCGTGGCATTTCTTGTTGCCTTTTGGAGTGGGGCGGTTATAGGTATTTTTTCTATTATGTTGCAATCTAAAACGATGCATCACTTTTTGTCATGGTCGGGGGTAAATGCTTTGCCCCTTTTCGCAAACCGTCTTACAATTAAGAGTGAGATCCCATTTGCCCCTTTCTTACTCCTCGGTTTTTTTATTACTTTATTTTATCATCTGACTATATTTGAGTTCATCCCGTGGCCTCTTTAATCGCACAACCTCATAGAAAACTAACAATTAGGAATTGCCAAGGATTTTCTTTGCTTGAGTTACTTTTAGTTATTGGTATTTTTGTAACCATTACTACCATTGGGCTCGTCAGCTATAGCCAATTTAATGGGCGGACGTTACTGGATAATTTAGCCTATGATATAGGACTCTCTATACGTCAGGCGCAGTACTATGGTCTCTCTGTCCGCGAGCAAAATGTTTCTGGTAGTGGGTTCGAGACAGCCTATGGTATTTATTTCAGTGCCAGTGACCCAACGTCTTATATATTTTTTGCTGACGCTAATCGAAATGGAGAATATGACGGCGATAGTTCTTGTGACGGAGAGTGCATTGATCGTTTTTCTCTCGGAAGGGGATATATAATAAGTGAACTATGTGCTGTGTTAGCAGGGGGGACGAGCCACTGTATGTCTACGGGGGAGCTAACGTACGTGGCTATTTCATTCGATAGGCCTGACCCTGATGCTATTTTTCATACAAACCAAGGTAGCGGAGTGTATGAAGAGGTGACCGTTGTTGTTCGTGCACCGCGCGGGCGAGAACAAAATGTTTCCGTTGCTTCAACAGGCCAAATTGGCGTTGGTACGGGGGTATTAGATCCATAACACCTATGTACTCATCTACTCCACAAGTAAAAAGACAAACAGCTAGAGGATTTACTCTTATTGAGACGCTCATTGCTATTGTCATTCTTATTGCGGCAATAACTGGTCCGTTGACACTTGCAACAAAAAGCCTTTTTGCTTCTTTCGTGGCTCGTGATCAACTCGTCGCTTCATTTTTAGCGCAAGATGCTGTCGAGTATGTTCGTTTTAAGCGCGATAGTAATTTTAGAAGCGGAGATGATTGGTTAAGCGGTGATTTAGCACTCTGTATATCACCGTCATCGTGCGAGGTGGATAGTGTTGCTGATACCGTAACGGCATGTGATAGTGAGTGTACTAATTTACTTCGCAACGAACAGGGATTTTATGGATATACAAGCGGTGATGTCACTATGTTTAATCGAAGCGTTACGCTTATTCCGGTAGTGGGGAACTCGGAGGAGTACATAGTTGACGTTATTCTGTCATGGAAGACAGGAATCTTTACTCGTTCTCATACGACAAAAGAGCATATCTATAATTGGTTGCAATAATAACGCTATGATGTCTACAGAAGTCATATTTCATAAAAAAGGTGCACAGAGACAAAATTTTGTTAAAAAATCTTTTGGTTTTTCTCTTATTGAGGTTATAGTTGCAGTCGCGCTTTTTAGCGTTGTCATGGTGGTTGCCATTGGCGCACTTCTCACAATACTGGATGCAAATCGAAAAGCACAATCCATACAAGCAGTAGTTAATAATTTAGGGTTTGCTTTAGAAAGTCTCTCTCGTACGGCACGTGTAGGAGACACGTACTATTGTCATCCAGGTTCAGCAAATCCCACTCCCGTGCCGGGGAATGCCATTAGTATGTCACAAGATTGTGCAGGAGGAGGAACCTTCTTTGCGTTTGAGGGGTATGGTGGAGATCCAAATGATACCGGCGACCAAATTATATATCGCTTAAATGGAACACGTTTAGAGCGCTCTCTTGATGGTGGGAGTAATTTTGTACGACTCACGTCCTCGGAGGTAGAGATAAATAATCTCATGTTTTATGTAATTGGTTCGGAGACGGGGGATCTACTCCAACCGAGAGTGCTCATTGTGTTAGAGGGGACAGCTGGTATTGTGGAGAGAACAAAGACAAGATTTCATCTTCAAACTACCATTACACAACGTGTACCAGATATCCCTTAATCTTTGTATTGAACTAGTATGCATTTTTCTTGTAAAAACCATAGTCATAATCGAGGATTTACCCTCCTCTTTTCTTCTCTTATTGCCGCGTTACTTCTTGCTATCGGACTTGCGGTTTTCAATATAAGCAATAAAGAATTAATACTCTCAACATCGGCACGTGATTCACAGTTTGCTTTTTACGCAGCGGACGCTGGCCTTGAGTGCGCTCTCTTTTGGGATTTTCAACACAGTACATTTTCTCCCGGGGCTTCCTCACCCGACATCACATGTGCCGGTATTACTATTCCAAACGTGGGAGGAGCTTCGTTTGGCGTCCCACAAACTTTTTCTTTTGATCTCTCGCCAGAACCATATTGTACAACCGTTACGGTTACAAAATTTGATTCACCTCGGAGAACTGTAGTAGAGGCTCGAGGATATAATACCTGTGCTGTTGGGTATTCACGTCGAGTTGAACGAGCACTTCGAGCTACGTATTGAGATGGCAAAATATGGCTTTGTGCTTGACCATAAAGAATGGTAGCGTTGAATACGTATTCTATGGCACACAATAAAAGAAACGAAACAGAGCATCTTAAAGAGCGGTATCGTAAACTAGTCGAACTCACCAATCATCACCGATATTGCTATCACGTACTAGATGCGCCTGAGATTTCAGATGAAGCGTACGACTCTCTTTTCGAGGAGCTTCTTGCTATTGAACGTGCGTATCCAGAACTTCGCTCTTCTGCAAGCCCAAGTGCTCGTGTAGGAGGTGTACCACTCGATGCTTTTAGTAAAGTAACCCATAAAACTCAACAGTGGTCATTTGATAATGTATTTACTACAGGCGAATTGCGTGATTGGGGAGAACGCATAACCCGCTATCTCGAAAGAGAAACACGATATACCTCAGCAGTACTCGACTATGTTTGCGAGCCTAAGATTGATGGGTTAAAGATTGTATTAACCTATAGAGACGGTGTCTTTGTAGAAGGCGCGACGCGAGGTGACGGAAAGGTGGGCGAAAATATTACACAGAATCTCAGGACTATTCAGAGTATTCCTCTTATCCTCAATAAAAAGGTAAACATTGTTGTTGGTGGTGAGGCGTGGCTTTCTCACAATGAATTTGAAAGAATAAATAAAGAGCGTGAGAAAAATGACGAACCACGTTTTGCTAATCCTCGAAATGCAGCAGCTGGTTCACTGCGGCAATTAGATTCTAAAATTACGGCATCACGAAAACTAGACAGCTTTGTTTACGACATTGAGCAGTTGACTCAAGGAGATGAAGTTGTGATACAGCCCGAAACACAATATGAAGAGCTTCAACTTCTGCACGATCTTGGATTTAAAGTAACGCGGAATTTCTCCCATGAAGAAACACTTGATGATGTAGTTCGCTATTATAAAAAATGGGAAAAGAAAAGAGCGCAAGAAACGTATGAGATGGATGGGATCGTTATCAAGGTGAATGCGATTGAAGTGCAAAAGGCGCTTGGCTATACCGGCAAGGCACCACGCTTTGCTGTTGCCTTTAAGTTTCCTGCCGAGCAGGCGACGACGGTTCTGGAAGACATTGGTTTCCAGGTTGGGCGTACGGGCGTTGTAACCCCCGTCGCTCATTTGCGGCCAGTTCGTATTGCGGGATCAGTTGTTTCTCGCGCGACACTCCACAATGAAGATCAAATTAAACGGCTTGATGTTCGTGTTGGAGATACCGTCATAATCCAAAAAGCTGGGGATATTATTCCAGAAATTGTGGATGTTGTGCTCGATTTGCGCACCGGTAATGAGAAGATATTTAAGTTTCCGAAAAGTATTTCACAGTGCGGAGGAGATGGCTCGATTGAACGTATACCAGGACAATCCGCCTATCGTTGTGTAAACAAAGTATCTTTTGCGCAAACAAGCAGAAAATTTCATTATTTTGTCTCGAAGAAAGCTTTTAATATTGAGGGACTAGGTCCCCAGATTGTTGAGGTGCTCTTAGAGAGGGGTTTAATCAGCTCGTTTGATGATATTTTTACTCTCACAGAGGGAGATTTGCTCGATGTTCCGGGTTTCAAAGAAAAGTCAGCTCATAAGCTCGTAACGGCAATTGAAAAAGCGCGAACCATTATGTTACCCCAGTTTTTAATTGGCTTATCAATTGATCATGTGGGGGAGGAGACAGCATATGATCTTGCGAAGCGTTTTGGGACAATTGAAGCACTTATGACGGCGACCTATGATGCATTGCTAGAGATTGATGGCGTTGGGGAAATTGTTGCTGATTCGGTATGTAAATGGTTTTCTGATACTGATAATAAGACTCTTATTAAACGTCTGCAGAGGCATGTCACCATACAAAAACCTAAAAAAGCAAACCGACTTTTTGCAGGGAAGATATTTGTTGTAACGGGGACACTTCTTACAATGACACGTGATGAGGCAAAAGATGCTATTCGTGAGCGAGGTGGGGTTGTCTCAAGCTCAGTATCGGATCGCACTGATTACATTGTTGTTGGAGAAAATCCAGGATCAAAAGTTGTGAAGGCAAAAGAGGTAGGTACAAATATGCTTAATGAAGAATCCTTTAAGCGGTTGCTTGGAATGGCATAATTCCTTTATGGTATAGTGGATGTATGATCGAGAAAGAACAACTTGCGAAGTTGGCATTGTTGGCACGCGTAACGCTCTCTGACGAAGAAGAGGGTGCTTTCCGTAGTGACATTGAAGCGATTCTAGGCTATATAAAAGAAATAGAAAATGTTCGCATAAAAAACACCGACTCTGTTGTGGACGCCGTTCATAATGTATTTCGTGATGATGGGGAAGCTCATGAGAGCGGTATTTTTACCACAGAACTCCTCAATGCGGCACCACAGCGAGAGGGTGATTATATTAAAGTGAAGCGTATTTTAGGAAATTAGTGTGGTATGGAAAAGGGAGAACGACAGACAACAATAGTGGACGCACTCAAACAGATGGATAACAAAGAGTGCTCTGCGCTTGAGTTAACAGAATCATGTCTGGCGCATATCAATACCTATGAATCTGATGTGGATGCATATCTGGAAGTATTTGACTCTCTACGAGATGATGCCAAGCAGGCTGATACGAAACGTCAACAAGGCGAGGGGGGGATACTGTGCGGTGTGCCGATTGCCATTAAAGACAATATTTTAATGAAAGGTAAGAAGAGCACCGCTGGTTCGAAAATGCTTGAGACATATACCGCAGTATATGATGCAACTGTTATTGAAAAGCTTAAACATGCTGGCGCTGTTATTGTCGGTAGAGCCAATCTCGATGAATTTGCAATGGGGTCTTCAACAGAAAATTCTGCTTTTAAAACTACAAAAAATCCTCATGATTTTTCTCGAGTCCCCGGCGGATCTTCCGGAGGGTCAGCGGCTTTGGTTGCCTATGGGGGGGCCTTGGTGGCACTCGGATCAGATACAGGAGGCTCAATTCGTCAGCCAGCCAGTTTTTGTGGAGTTGTTGGCCTTAAGCCAACCTACGGCAGTGTGTCGCGTTATGGCTTAACAGCGATGGGTTCCTCACTTGACGTTATTGGGCCTCTCACAAGAAGTGTTGCCGACGCAGAGCTTCTCTATTCGGTAATAAGTGGGAGAGACCCGCAAGACGCAACATCATTGACTTGCCACTCTGATAAAAAACCTGTCCGTACTATTGGCGTTCCTCGTCACTTCCTGAGAGAGGGTATTGATTCTGATGTAGTGAAAAATTTTGATAAGGCCCTTGAAGGTCTCAAAGATCAAGGGTATACAATTCAAGACATTGAACTTCCTACTATTAATTACGCGCTTGCCACATATTACATTGTCATGCCCGCAGAAGCATCGACAAACTTAGCTCGTTTTGATGGTGTTCGGTATGGGTATCATGAAGAAGGGGAAACATTACTTGAAGATTACACCCACTCGCGAGGTAGGGGATTTGGTAAAGAAGTAAAGCGTCGTATTCTCATCGGGACGTACGTTCTTTCCTCAGGTTATTATGATGCTTATTATGTTAAGGCACAGGCAGTCCGTCATGCCCTTCGATCAGATTTTGCCGAGGCATTTTCACATGTTGATGTTATTATGACTCCTACAACACCAACACCCGCATTTCGTTTTGGAGATAAAAAGGATCCGCTGTCTATGTATCTTGCTGACATTTTTACCGTTCCTTCGAATCTCACGGGGATGCCAGCTCTCTCTGTTCCTATGGGAGAGGTCTTATGTGATGGAAAAATGCTTCCTGTTGGATTGCAGATTATGGCACCTCATTGTGGGGAGAAACAGCTCTTTGAAGTTGGTAAGGATGTCGAGAAACTCACGTGGAATTAAAATGAGTATGGTATGAATACACAACCAGGAGTATTTCAAATAGATATTCAACAAATTTTCAGCTTTATTTATTATGCGGTTACAAGCGGGTATGGTGTTAATGGTATCGTTGAATTCTTTCGTACAGCGTGGGATTTTATAAACTTTATTTCACTTTTTCTTGCCCCCCTTCTTTTTTTTGGTGTTGTGTATGCAGTTGTCCGATTGCACCAAGTACACAAGGCAGAGCATGAGCGTTTCCATGAAGCGGTTCAAGAAGCTCAGCATGGAATCGGTAAAGGAAATGAAAAATGGCAGCGTATCGTTGATTTTGTAAATACTGACAATCCAACGGAGTGGCGTCATGCGGTTATTGAAGCGGACGTCATGCTCGATGAGCTTCTCAAGAAAGAGGGATATATTGGAGAAACACTTGGTGAACGTCTCAAATCTGTTCCGCGGGAGAAAATGCAGTCTCTTACTTCTGCCTGGGAGGCACACAAGATAAGGAATGAGATTGCTCATGCTGGTTCAGATTTTATACTAACGCAACGCGAAGCCAGGAGTGCGATTGATAATTATCGCCGAGTATTTGAAGAATTCCACCTGCTCTAAAAAGTACGTCTAGTCTACGGCGTAAACCAAAAAGGCGCTCATGTGAGCGCCTTTTTGGTTTAATTGTGTTGCGGGGGCCGGAATTGCACCGGCGTCTGGAGGTTATGCTTACCAACTACAACTTTTGTTGTCTCCACGTAATGGCGAAGTTTGTGGTCTGGACTATACCATCATCCGCTATATACGCTATATAAGTGGATGCTTACTCTCTAGTCTCTACACCTTCCTTCCACTACTTTTCTGAAGAAAAATAGTGGAAGGCTTGGCTCGGTATTGCCATTCTCTCACATCGAGAGGGAAGGTTTCACCGAATTTAGCAAGTTCTCATCTATCTATTACTAGGTAGAGGGCCCATTACTTGAGCCTCCCGAGGTACTACTCCTCCACCCCGCTATGCACAATAGTATACTAAAAATGACATATTATACAATGATTTGGATCATTTGGTCATGTTAATAATCTATAAAGCCTGCAGAAGGCTATGTAGTATAATGTACAAATGGCAAATATTGTGGCTAGAGAAAAGGCTCAAAATCTGAGAATATCTGGATGGAGTATAAATGATATTGCAAAATATTTAGATACAAGTCAGAGCACTGTAAGTTATTGGTGTCGAGATGTCTTACTTACAACCCAGCAGATTAAAAAATTACAAGAAAAATCAAAATTGGCTGGTTCACGTAAATTTATAGAACTCGGTGTTCTAAAGCGGAAACAACGTCTCGAAAAAGAATATGTAGAGTTTGAGAATGGGAAGAGTTTGACGTCTCGAATGTCAAAACAAAATTTATTTTTTCTTGGTCTCGGTTTATATTGGGGGGAAGGGTATAAACACGGGAATGGGGAACTTGGCTTTACAAATACTGATGGAAAGATGATCCTAGTATTTATTAGATGGTTAGATTTTATATATGGTGTTAAAAAGAATGACCTGATCTTAAGAGTTGGTATTAATCAAATACACCAGGATAGAATTGATATTGTCCATAATTACTGGGCACAACTTACAGGAATACCGCAGGATCAATTTACCAAGGCTACATTTATAAAAACTTCTTCAAAAAAACGATATGCAAACCATGATAATTATTTCGGAATTTTGCGAGTTAAAGTTCGTAGAGGCAGTCTCTTAAAACAACGGATACTAGGTTCACTTGAGGGTATATTGTAATCATGGTATTTTTATGACACGTTTGTCGGGGTAGCTCAGTTGGTTAGAGCACAACACTCATAAAGTTGAGGTCGTGGGTTCAATTCCCACCCCCGACACCATTACATTGAAAAAAGGTTTATTTTACGGTATTATTTTTGAGTTGCGGGAGTAGCTCAACTGGTTAGAGCGCCGCCCTGTCACGGCGGAGGTTGCGGGTTCAAGTCCCGTCTCTCGCGCAAAATACAAGAACCACCTAGTTTTTCAGGTGGTTTTTGTATTTCAGCGAGCGCATGTAGGGACTTGAAAGCCGGAGTAGCTTGGCTACGAGGCGGGGTAGCGGAAATTTTCAGCAGAAAATTATCCGTGACCACGTCCCGTCTCTCGCGCAGTATATCAAGATCGAAACATGAGCTTCGGTTTTGTTGCGTCTGTATAGAATTTATGAACCTATGTGCTAGTAAACCAAATGAAAGACATATTGTTACGTATTTTCTAATACAAAGCCTCGTGATATTATCGTTGGTACGATTGATGACTTGAGGTCGCAATCAAACATGCCATCTTAGCTCAGTTGGTAGAGCACATCCATGGTAAGTCGCTTTGGCTTCTTGCCCTGTGTTTTGGAAACAAAACATTTGTATTACCCGAATAACGGTTAAAAGCCAAAGTGTGGTTAAGACCGTGGCACTTTCAGTTATATTTCTGAAAGGGCCCGAACGACTGACAAGGGACGCTACATTCATTTGAATATGCGTAAGATACAGTCTAGTCCTCAGATATCACTTTTTAAAAACTGAGGTGTAAGCGAAGGATGAGGTCCCCAGTTCAATCCTGGGAGATGGCTCCAAAGCGTAATTTGACAAAATCAATATATTGTGATAGACTGTTCGTGGTTTAGAACTTTACAAAACTTGCGTCTGCCGTAGCAGAAAGTGCCTAAGTACTGGGCTTTTTCTGCTACGGCAAACCCGTATGATCGGTTAGGCCCGCTGGCAGAAGCGACATGGTTCAATAGTGAACATCGTCGCAAGGAGGAAAACGATGAGCGATCTCATGCTCGATGTTGGCCAGGCCAACGAACTCAAGCTGGCCTTCCGCCGCGCGGACTTCAACAATGACGACATCAAGCGTCTCTGCGAGGGCAAGATTCTCGCCGAAATACGTAGTGTCTTGCGCGGACAGGCTTCCATCACTGTCATCGAACACGTCATCGACTGCGATGCCGACCCATTCATCCCCGACGGCTGGTCGGTCGAGGAGCACCAGAAGGGCGGTGCGTTCAAGTGGGACAAGGAAGCCCAGAAGGACACGCTTCACCTCGACAAAGGCCAGAAGAACGGCAAGTACATTGAGGGCAACAAACTCCGCAAGGAGCTGACGGAAAAGAGCACGTCCGTGCTCAACGCCAATGTCCTCGACTACCTACTCGCCCACCCGCACCTCATCCCCGAGGAGTGGAAGGGCAAAGCTGTCTTTTTCTGGGGCACGATCTACCGCCACCGGGACGGCA
>C687J35174_10007894_pt1 | contig 13617 bp, 12 predicted proteins | sample RifCSPhighO2_01_FD_35174 | JGI IMG/M metagenome (IMG submission 35174) | reverse complement strand
TTCACAATTAAATCATAAATTTTCTGTTCCCGGGACTTTAATTCTTTCGGCGCCAATCCGGTGGGATAAATTGCGGGGTGAGCCGGATCAGTTTTCTTACCATTATTTGGTTTGAGTGTTTTCAGTTTCAGCAGTGCAGTGCATAATTCTTTATACGCGCTTTGTTTACTGAGGTCAGCCAGAATTTTCTGAAAACCTAATTTTGGATCTAAAATTTGGGAACTCGTACGCGGATAGGAGGTAATTCCTGCCAAGTATAGTGTCTGCGCAATCGCTAATGTATCTTTGGGTGTAAGTTTAAATAATGCGTAGGCTTCTGTTTGTAATGTTGTGAGATTGAAAGGATTAGGCGGAGGCTGCTGACGTTGGCTTCGTTCAACTTTAGTAACGACTGCTTCTTGGGCCCCGCTGACTACAGCCATGATTTTATCTACTTTCTTAAGGTCAAAGATTTTATCCGCCTGATGCCAGGCTTCGATATAATTTGTTTTGTAATCACCATCCAGACGAATCTGCCAAAAGGGTTCGGGTTTAAATTGTTGAATTTCTCTTTCCCGATCAACCAGTAATTTTAACGCTGGGCCTTGCACACGGCCAGCGGACATTACTTTAAATGAACCCACTGCTTTTACGGATGCCGACAACGCCCGGGATAAATTAATCCCATAAAACCAATCTAATTTGTGCCTGGTTTCTCCGGCATAAGCCTGCCCCCAATCAAGGTGTTTCATTTTTGTATTATACGAATCAACCAAATCACCCTTGGTTAAGGTAGAGAATTTCATTCTGTTGGCATCTTTCTGCTTGCAGGCATAGCGTACAACATTAAAACCAATAACCTCACCTTCAACATCGTAGTCGCAGGCTACCGTAAACTCGTCCGCTTTCTTGGCCAATAAGGCAATGGTGTCAATATAATTTTTAACATATTTCAACTCTTTTGAAGTCTTATAAGATGGCTGCCATTCAATATCAAAAACGGGATAGGTCCAGCCTTGTTTATTGCTTTCTACTAATGTATAAAGATGGCCGACAGCAGATGTTACTAGAAGCGGTTTTTTGTTGTGGGTGATTTCATAATACGAACTTTGCTGGCTTTTTTTTTGAATTGGTTTACCATCGGCTAAGGCTTCCGCAATCTTTTTGGCGGAGCTGGGCTTCTCCGTAATAATCAGTTCAACCATAATTTTAGAGAATCTAGATATTATTTTAAAAATGTTTGGGTTGGGAAGATGATTGTTAAAGTTCGTTGTAAAGAAAATAATTCCTTTCTTTAGCCACAATTTTCGCTTAGAATTTAATGATTATAGAGATGTTTGAAAAAAATAATTTTGGTTAATAGATTATTTATTAAGAACAAAATTTCATAAAAAATAAAAAAAAATAAAAAAAACTATAAGAATATTAAAAAGTAAAACTTAGAAAGTTTTATTCTTTCCAAAACATTCTCTGCAATAAACTGGTCTGTCTTTTGATGGTTTAAATGGAACTTCACATTCCTTTCTACAATCAGCACAAACCGCTTTATGCATTTCCCTTGGGCCTTGACTTGGTCTAAATCCGCCCCTTCTGTTATCCATTGTTTTTTCACACTCCATATTAAAGTATAGATAAAAAATCCATACTTAAGCCTGATATAAAAAAACCCTTTATAAAGCTTCCTAAGAAATTGAACCAAAAACGGGAAAGAGTGGAAATTGCCTTATAGACACTAATAGACACTAATATCCACAGAAATTCATTTATTTAATGGTTTTACAATTGAAATAGGATGTTCTTTTACTTTATAATTTTAGCAATTTTTTCACCTATAGCCAAAGAAGAGGTTAAACCTGGCGAATCAGCGATAGCGTGAATGCAATGAGGATAACGTTTATCAGGTTCAATTACAAAATCATCATAATTAAGCAGCTTAACCTGTATTCCCGTCATTTCTTCTTCCAAATCCTCCCGACGAAGTCCGGGAAAGAACGGCTTTACATCCGAGATAAACTCTTCCTTCGGTCTTCGGTTCCGATTATAATCATCTTTATCCTGGATAACATGCCCTAACGGACCAACAAAAAAGGTATTCCCAATATTTGCTTCCCCACCCTCATTGTATTCAAAAATGGGTGTAAGATGTGTTCCGGCCATTCTCTTTGGATTTCCATCCTGGTCAAATATTCCGGGAATAATTTTAGGAGTAGGATAAACATTCATCCCGTTCATCCAAATATCCGAACGTGAACGGCGGTTGAACTTCAGGTACTCCCCTCGCAGCGGTTTTATCTGATAAGAAAAATCAGGATTAATCATCTTTCCTACAACATCTCCATAAAGGCCAGCAGAGTTAACCAGATATTTAGCTTTAACTTGATACACTTCACCCTGCTGATTGACAGTTGCCACAACATCCTTATCTCTAGCACTGATGGCTACTATTTCTGAATCACAGAATAATAATGCATTTTTCTTTTTTAGTAGTGATTCTAACTTTTTCAAGTACGCTGCAGCATCTATTATCCCCGTTGAGGGTGTATATAAAGCGCAGCGTGCATCAACGTTTGGTTCCATTTCCCGCACTTCCCTAGCTGAAATTTTACGTGCACCAGGAACGCCATTGGCCGCCGTCCGAGCAACATAATAATCCAGAGTTTTTTCTTCTTCTTGATTTGTGGCGACGGTTATTTTTCCAGTTTCAGTGCAAGGGATGCCATTCTCATAAGCAAATTCTTTCAGCATCTTATTGCCAACTACCGATAGCTGAGCCTTAAGAGAACCTGGCCGATAGGTAACCCCTGCATGAAGTACACCTGAGTTTCTCCCCGATTGCTCATCACCTATAAATTTGTTCTTTTCAAAGACTGCAACTACATAATCCGGCTTTAGATCTAGCAGCTGATAAGCTGTTGATAGTCCAATAACTCCTCCACCAACTATTATTGCATCCACTTCTACTTCTTCAGTCATTCTTTCCCATTTTTTTAGATAAACTTCTATTTTTATCTCTTTCACTTATATTTTTTCTCCTCTTCTCTCTAAGATCACCCACTAAAATTAAAGGCTGTCCCATGGTTACAGTTAATTTCGCTCCCAGATTAAAATCGTATTGGATATGGCTACCATCAACATAAATTTTAGCTACCCTAGTTTCAGATTCCACTACTATTTTTTCTGAGGCATAATTAAATCCTAACTCTCGTTGATCCCGCTCATGATACTGCATCTGTTTTGATCCCGGCGGCATTATTTTTCCTCCGGCCTGATACATCCATCCGGTAGAACCGGCCGCCGTACAAATTATTATCCCGCTGCTTCTTACTGTGGTTGAACCTTTCCTTTGGATGGAAACTCCATCTACTGTTAACTTGTAACGCATCATCTCCGCGGGATTGGCCGGAGTTAACAAGATATCATTCAAAGCCGGAATAGGAATTTGGTTGTCGTTCAGGATTAACTGCAGTCGATACATTTTGGTAGTCTTAACTGTTTCAATGTCAGATAAATGGTGGCTAATTGTTTCCGGTGTAGCCAAGCAAAAATAACCTATGCTGCTATTAGGATCAGAATTGAGGCCTAATATTGGAGTGTCTTTAATAAAATGAGAAACATCCAATAAAGTTCCATCTCCACCCACCGAAATAACAAAGCTATATTTATCAGCAATATCCTGTGTTAAATCTCCTCTATAAATTAATTGGTAATTTAACCCTTTATGTTCAACTGCCTTAACCGCCGCCTCAATTGATTTTTGCTGAGTATTATGGCTGGAGAGTAAGGCCGAATTATTAAGAGCATAGTTTCGCATATTGTCGTCTGCAGTTCCACTAGTGTATAGTTCAAACAGGCTTTTCTTATATACTACCAGAATATTATCTAAATCTCTTAATCCCATTTTAGTTCAAATTTGTATCTGGACTGCAATCATTTTTAAACTTTTTCTGTTAATTGGTACAAATCTCTACCCAGAGAATCAAGCTCTCTTTTCCCTTCCAAAACATTTAGCCATTCGTTAGGAAATATTATTCCATTTTTTGCGCCGGCTAGCGCCCCATACATTGATCCGGTAGTGTCACAGTCTCCGCCAAAATTTACGGTTTCAATTAATCCTTCCAAGGGATCATCCCAATAGCGCTGGAACATGAATAAAGCAAATGGATACGAACAAAAGACATTGCTGTCTGACCCTAAAACTAGGTGTGCATCCTCAATTTTGGCATCCTTATTACTTTTAATCCATTTCAGGCGGTCGCCCAGAGATCCACTTCGCCACAAGGTATACTGATCAGATACTGGTTTTTCCTTTTCCAGACAGACTTCCAAACAAGAGTTGATAAATTCATCCCGATCACAACCCTTAATTAGAGCATAGATAGCCTGCATTTGCACCACTCCGCTTACTACCGAGCGGGGATCAAGATGAGTCATCCGGCCCACAAGTTCGGCCTGCTCTAATCCCAGATTATATTTATTTCCATACTTCGGGGAACTTTCATCACTTGCTGCAATGTACAATCCTAGGGGAGCCATCTTCATAGCCGGGGCATTGCCTGGTCCGCCGATAACTCCCGAACTCAAAGGAGGCACTCCTTTAAGAAGTTGTTTAAATGCATCCGCGGTCGTTCTTCCAAAACCTCCCAGAACACTTCCATCCGGCAATAAGCGCTTTGTATATTCAGCCGCCTGCCTTGCAGCAATATCTGAAAGATTAAATCCTTTTTCTGCAACTAACGATTCGGCTAAGGCTTTAGAAAGGATAGTGTCATCAGTATATTGACCAAGTTTCAAATCTTTAGTGTAATATTTTAATCTGCCAAATTTATCTTGGGTAATCAATCTGCCATCATAATCATATAACAAAACTGGATCGATGGGAAAAGTAATTTTTCCTACATGCTCTTGAATTTGCTCCTTTTTCCATCCTTCTACCGGCATCCCTAAAATGTCTCCTAGGGCCAGTCCCAGCATTGTACCCCTGAATTGTCCTAATTTAATGCAGTCATTATGATTATAACCAGGATTATAAACACTAATTTCATTTTCATTCTTTTCAATTGATTTAAATTTTATTTCAGTTTTCATTTTAAAAAATTCCTCCCCTGGTAATATTCAGCCATACCTTTCAACAAATTCAATGCACTTAAGACACTTTCTCTCTTCATACATACATCATCTCCCAGCATCAGGGTTCTGTATCCCATCCGCACTAAGCTATCAACATCGCCCATATCCTGGCACTCCGGCATATAACTATTTGAAAACGACTTTAAAATCCTGGATGCGGCAATGGCTTTGGGATCTTTTTGAATAATCGTTTCCATAGCCTCAATTATATGATGCGGCATCTTCAACTCAACATATAAGTCTCCCCGACCGGCCATCAGCCTTCCTTTTCCAGAAAAATATTTCTGGACATGATGAAGTCCGCGTATAGATTCAATTTTGTAGACTGGTTCTGCCTGGGGATCTAAAGATAGAAGTTCAGCATCATCATTGGGTTGTTCAAAAAAAGAAAGCATATACTTGTGAACGCCTGCAGCGCTCCCGGCCTTAACATACTCCCGGTCCCTATAAGTTAGATATCCTTCCACTTTTAAGGAAGGATGAGGTATATTTACTGATTCGCCTGGTCCAACAACTCTTTTAGGCCCCTCCTGCATAAACAACTTATTTCCCTCAACTTGTAGAACAGTAGCATACTCCTGGCCATCACTAAAGTAGGCAGTTACTGGTGTATCCACCGAGATAGAATGAGTAAGTTCTATCTCGGTAAAAGGTGGAACACCAAAATTTTTAACCCTCAACTGCCGGCATTTCAGATCAACATAGAGTTCCTTGTCTTTTATTTCCTCCTGCAATCGTCCGACTATTTTCTCAATTTCACCCTCCTTATCTTTAATTTTCATTGCCGTATTAAGACGCAGTCCGCTCACTATTGGATGATTAACTATCTCCTCCACAAACGGACAGTATGGAGCAACGGTTACGATTGCAGTTAACGGCATTTTAGATCAACCCCTTGCTTTTTGCCGCACCTGTCGCACCTTTACTACTTCCAACATAGATGCTTTTCATGCTGGAGCTAAGTATTGGGGTCCTGGAACAAAGATGAGCCAAGGTGTTTAAACTGCTATAAGCTGCTTCTAATTCAGCAACTTTAGCATCCTCCATATCTGCGGTTTTAGAAACTTTCATTTTTTTCAAAAAATCATCCAAGCTCCCTTTATCTTCCTTAGTAGACATTTTTGTCCGCTGCAGTTCCATATGGCTGATAAAATGAAATACTTCACCTTTACCTTCAGTAAATCCTACTGCAACATAGGGTAAACCATGCTTATCCATCATTTCCTGGCTGGTAATGATAGGGACAACACCCGGCCCAATATCAAATAGATAACTTGATCCCTCCAGCCACCACTTTGGATGACACTGCGCGTAATTCAACCCTAAAAATCGACGAGCAGTATCGGTGTGGGCTTGAACTTCTACCACTTCATCACCGGTAGAAGATTTGTAACTGACCTTTCCGGGAAAAGTTTTTTGTACTAGGCTTAGGGCCCAGTCAGTTGTTACTAATCTGCCTCCTTCAGTTACAAAACCTTTTACGCCTTCCTTCAATTGTTTTGAGAAATCCTTATTGTCATCATCAAAATTTGCGCCAATTCCCCCATAAGATTTGCAATTTACCAGCATAACTCTGCCTCCATTATAGGAGGCTATCTGGCTGGAATCAATCAGGGTATAAGGAACCTTGATAGTATCAAGCAGCTTCTCGACGTGATCATACGTTCCTTTGACCACAACAATATCCCGAGGATTACTATCTCGTATCTGATCCAGTAATCCCGGATTATGCAATTTACTTACCTGTTCAAATATTTTTCCGCTAGTATTGTATGCATTTTTCATTTTTATTCCTCCGTCAGTCTAAGACTTTTTTTAGAAGCGATAGATGCTCCTAGCAAGATTGATTTAGTACTCCCGGGAACAGCCGCACTAGCCGCTTTCAATGATTTCATTACTGTATCAATATTTTTTTCGTCCTGTCGAGCACTTAAATTGGTCTTGAAATCGCTGAAGTAACCCCACTTCTTGGCAATAAGTCCTAAAGCTACATCTACCGCTCGAGTAGATTCTTCTACCGGAATGACCCGTTGCGATCCAATCGCTTCCGCCCAGTGGTTAGTTATTTCTTTATCGTGGCCGGTATAAGACTTACGCAGTAGATAAATATCAAATTTGCTGCTTAGCTCCTTCCACATGGCAACTGAATTTAACGGACTCTGAACTTCCCGACCCAAGATCTCCTTTACCTGAGAGGGATTAATCTGGGGATAAAACATCTCATCGCCCATGATAATCATGGTTGGAGATATAGCCTGAGGAGTCTCACAATATTGGTTCATGAAATGACCCCAGAGCTCATAACTTTCCCGCATTCCTCCTCCACCTCCACCTTCTGGCTTCAATGCCTTAAGCATATCATCCAAAACCAACTCCTTGCCAAAATCAGACACTTGGGTTGGCCACTGGTCAGAGGTCGCATCCCCAATTACAGAAAAACTTATTTCTGTATCCGGTCTATATTTAGACAAAGTTTGGTATAACAACGGCAGTCGATCAAAAATTTCTGCCGGCCAGGCCTGCATTGATCCGGTTCCGTCTACTGCCACTACTACCACATTTTCACTTTCGGTCTTAATTGTTTTTCCTTTCGGATTTACTAAAGCCAAATCCGGGACAGCCTTGTAGGAATAACTACGCGGCCCCTTGCTGGCGGCATCTTTTGCCAGATCGTCCAAATATGGTTTTCTTGCTGAACCATAGTCGTAAGCTCCTGGATTTTTCCAGGATGATGTATCATCTCCCCAACTGTACATTTTTACCTCCGCGAGATTTAGAGCTCCCGCTAACTCGGTCTTTTTTCACTTTTTTCTTTTTGTTTACTTTTTCCTATTAGGTTATTTTTCGGTCCATTTATGGCTGGAAAACCTTCTTCCAAACACTTCCTGTCGAACATCGGAAAGTTTCTTTACCAAATCTTCCTTCTCCCATTTTGGTCGATCCAGGGGGTCAGGCCTCATTAATTCATGGTAAAATTCTTTCAACTTGGCAGGAACATGATTAGGAATTTGTTTAATCGCTGGATCCCCTCCTAAGGCATAAGTCATAGTCAATCCTAAAGAATAAAGATCACTTTCCGGCAGGGGAGGTTTTCCCACTTGAATCTCAGGTGCCGCAAATATTTCGGTATAACCAATTACAGATGAATCTGCCCTAGGCTTAATAAAAGACAGCCCGTAGTCCACTAGTACGGCATTGTGTTTCTGGGGCTGGACAATAATGTTATTCGGTTTGACATCCCCATGAATTATACCCTGACTATGTAGATAGTATAGGGCATTCAAAGTCCGTTGAGTTACCCAACAGACATCTTCTGGATCTATGGCCTTATGTTTTTTTACACTCTGCTCCAAGGTCTTGCCCTCGATAAAACTCATAGCTAAAACATAACTGCCATCATTGGCCCGATAATAATCCCTAAAAGTAGGCAGAGAGTGGTGGTGCAACTCAGCCAATAAATCTGCCTCCTTCCCTAATAATTCAATATCTTCCGCAGTTAAATTGATATGCTGTTTAAGACAGGCCTTAATTTTAGGACGTATGACATGCCGCGCTTCATAGGTTACACCGAATCCGCCTTCCCCTATCTGGCGTATGATTTCATAATTTCCGATTATTGCCATTATTTTCACCTTCTGATTTTTCTTTCATCCTTCTATTACCTTTCCAATTGGTGTGTTTTTTACACTAAATGAGGGATTAAAAAAAGTTAATATCCCAATATTATTTTTCCCGAGCATGGTTAGTTTCTTCCTCCCTGGTTTCTGTTCTCTTGTAATTTTCACTGTTAGCTTCCTGTAAAGTCTCTGCTCCAAACTCCGACTGAAACCTTACCAACAAATTATTATTTAGGATATAATCAACTACTGGCCGTGGAACTAGATTTTTCCAATTATCTCCGCCTTTGGCCATCTCTACGCGAACTTCAGTCGCTCTGAGAATCAGCCAGCGTTCTCTGGGGATGCAGTACGCCGGATGAATTACTTGATAGGAGCTATCCAATAGACTTTTAACAAATGAATTGCCGCTGACAAAGTAATTTAGTGGTCCAAAGTTATCTACAACATACTGTTTCCACTTCTGCCCGTCGGCATACCGCGTATCATGAGCAAAATCAGGAACCGGAATAATTTCAAAATTATTAAACTTCGGTTTAAGATAAGCTCTAACCATAGCTTCGGTCTCCTCAGCAGTGAATGGATTCCTAAGATTATATTTATTTGAACTCCCAATTCCTATCTTGACTTTGCTGGCTTGTTCGCACAGCATATCTAAAGCTAAGACCGCACCATTGTGCAAAGGTTTAAACCGGCCGATAAATCCTACTGTACCTAAACGTTTAGAATCTAAATTTTTAACAGAAGTGGTCATTTGACATTCCCCTCCATTCTTAAATATTCGGCCAAGGAGCGCTCATGATCCGGAAAAGCAAATTTATTTTTTCCCAAAAGATTAATTACTTCCCCAAGAGTATAAACTCTCGCCCTTTTAGCATCCGAACCAGCTTTTAACATTCCCCTGCCAACAGCAGTATAAACATGAGTAGCAATGTGGGCTCGCTGATCACGATCAGGAGAAGAGTACACGCATAGTGGATGTTCCGGAGTTTCAATTCTTACTTCTAACCCCGTTTCTTCCCGCGCTTCTTTAACTGCATTCTGCTCATATGATAGGCCATAATCTGCAAATCCACCGGGTAAAGCTAGTCCCAGTGGAACATTACTACGTTCAATAAGAACTAAACCATAATTATATTTAATTATAATATCTACCGCTGAATAAGGGGTTTTTCCTAATCCAAATTTAGATGATGGATTCATGATTTAACCTCCTTAAATTCTGTTGGTCTTGCATCTTCCAAGTATATCTTCATACTCAATACTTCTTGACGCAGTTGATCATATCTCCGGCTGGTTTCCCAGGGGAGCATACTCTCTCTAAGATCATAACCGTAAGCAGTTTTGCTGGTAATAATAATTGGCGGAGATTGAACTCGTTTGAAAGTATTAGCTTGAACAGTAGATAGGAACCATTCCAGATCATTAATAAATTCAACCGGTTCATCTACTTTCCAGCGACGCATCAAAGCTAGACCATAATCTGCCTCCCGGCCTAAAGCAGCACCAACCTTATGATGCAATGTTCGATCCTTAAACCATTCAGTAAAATCTTCCAGAGAAGTTTTCTTATACTCCATAACCAAGCTTAATAAAGCATCATGATACCCAAATTTCATGGGATCTATTTGATCAGTCTCTAATTCTGCACTAGGTGGAGCCTGCCCTGCACTAAAACGGAACAAATCGTCCGGAAGCAATATTTCCGGGATGATTTCATCTCTAAAAATATGTTCATTTAAGTATTTGGCTGCTTCAAATATTTCCGCTTTGTTAAGATCAGCAATGGCCGCAATAGCCCCATTGACATCTCCATATAAAGTTGCGTAACCTAAAGCCACTTCCAATTTATTCCCATTATTGGTAAATAAGGCGCCATGTTTAGCCGCCAGATTAGACAGCACTGAAGTTCCCCTAATTTTGGCCGCTATGTTTCCCCGCTGTTTGCCATTAAAAATTTTTCCGGATATATTATATTCTGTAAGTAAGGCTTCATTTGCATCCGCCAATTCTCCAACCGGAATTTCTATATATCCTATCCCTAATTTTTGAGCAGTATAGACCGCTGAATTTTTTAGTTTATCCGAGTTAAATTGGGTAGGCATATTAATTCCTAAAACTTTATCCGCTCCAACTGCCAAAGTTAATAATGCCGCAGTCACACTGCTGTCCACCCCGCCGCTCATTCCCAAAATATATTTGGGCTGTTCTTTCCGGCCCAGTATATCCTTAACGTGCTGGATACCTTTAATGATGGTGGCAATTTTTTGGGCGATCCTAGGTTTTTCAGTTCTAGAAACCGGCCCTTTGGTTAAATCAACCTCTTCAACCACCAATAATTGCTCCTGATAAGCTTCTCTTGTTAGAACTACCGATTGGCCTTCGGTATTATAAACCGTTGATCCGCCATCAAAAGTAACTATATTTTTACCATTGTTCTGCACACCGACACAATTAACATAAAAGAAAGGAACAAAATCCTCACCCGAATTTTGTTTTAAAAATTCTATTCTCCTATCTCTAGCGCCATTTTTACCATAAGTCCACGGTGAAGCCGAGATATTTATTATTTTCTGTGCACCATTCTGAATCAACATTTTAGTTATGTCCTGTGCCTTTCCGCCTCGCCTATAATCCTCGCACCATAAATCCTCACAGATCTCAAAACCTATCGGCACCATCCGACCATCAACCTCAATTAAAAATGGTTGGGCTAGACTTTCCAAACTGGCTGCAAAATCTTTAGCGATATCCTCCAGTGCCAAAAAATATCGTTCATCATCAAAGAACCGATAGTTAGGCAGAAGACCTTTGGGCTGCACGCCAGCAGGAAGTAACCTAGTTGGGTTTATACGAGGAGCGGCTTGGCCATCCTGCACTACATAAACCGCATTATATTTACGGGAGCGTCCATCTTTGTTAGGGTGGAGATTATTATTACCAACTCGCCAATTGATTTCTGTATCTAGGAATACATTCCCATAGGCAATGGCAATACCTTTGCTAGCCTTGAGAATATCATCATTGAAAGACATCATGTTTTTGCAAAAGGAATCTTCGGTCCATTTATCGCCCACCAAATAACCGCTGATACACAGCTCCGGGAAGGCAATTAAATGAACCATTTTTTCTTTGGCCATATTAATCATCCGCAGCATGTTCTCTAAATTTTTTTTAGCTCTGCCAGGAATGACCTCCATCTGGGCCAAGGCAATCTTCATTTTGTTTCCTCCCTAGATTTTACTAATGCCCGATAGTCATCTTCCAGCATAGCGATACGGATAATATTGTGATATTTTCCTTGATGAAAGTATTCATCCTGCAATATGCCTTCAACTTTAAAACTACATTTATCAATGTACAGGTGCCTAGTTTTAGGATTGTCTTCCCAAACCATACCCCATACTTTATGCAGATTATAATGATTAAAAGCCAGCCCCAATACTTCATTTACTGCTGTTTCAGCATAGCCTTTATTCCAATTTTCCTTTGCACCAATTATTAATCCCAGCCTGCCAACCCGGCTTGGCCAGTGAATCTGGTGAATTCCTACATTCCCGACATAATCACCTTGTTCATTTTCTATCGCAAAAACTCTGTCGGTTTCGCTGGCTAGAGTTTTTTCCAGAAATTTCTTTTCTTCTTCTCGGGAAATTGGGATTTTAAAGTTAGCAAAATTGCCTACTACCTCTGGATCATTAACCCAGCGCATGATATTATCTAAATCGCTCATTTCTAATGATCTAAGCCGGACATTTGCCATTTTTATCTTCTTTCTACCTCGCCATTATATATTTAACGCCAATTTTATTAGTGTAAATAGTACACTAATATATAAATGTTATGAAAAAAATCCTAATTTAAGCTATTTCCAGAGCAGTTTTACACATACTCCGCCACCGCCGGAGACACTGTAAACTAATCAGCTGGTGGGTATTGCGGAGCCTAGCCGGCTTCTCACCCTCGCCTCATTATATTCGGCTCAGGTCGTTTCAATCAACTCGGTGAGACTCTTCCAATCGGCCATTACGCAATACCTGCCGATAAAGTTACAGTGTCCCGCCGGATAATATTTATATATCAAATTGCTTTAACACTAAATTAAAATTATGGCCAAAACAGAGGATGAGATCTTTAAATTTAAGCGCCCGGGTGTTGCCGTAGATGTAATTTTATTCACAATTAAAGATGGAGATCTCCAAGCCGGCTTAATTAAGAGAGAAGAACCGCCTTATTCCGGCAAATACGCCCTGCCAGGAAGATTTGTACGCTATGAAGAACAGATTGAGGAAACTGCCCGCCAGGCACTTAAGATCAAAGGCGGAATTGATCCTCACAGCGTTTTTCTGGAGCAGTTGTACACCTTTGGACAGAATCTGGAACGCGACACTCGAATTAGAACCATAAGCATAGTTTATTACGGATTAATTTCGGCTAACCAAATTTATTTTCAAAAAGGCAACAAATTTCAGTGGTTTTCAGTCTATAAACTTCCCCAGTTAGCTTTTGACCATAAAAATATTATAGATTATGCAGTAAATAGGTTGCGCAAAAAAGTCTGGGAAAGTGATTTCGCCTTCCAATTGATGGCCGAAGAATTTACTTTAACTGAATTGCAAAAATCATATGAAGTAATTCTAAATGACAAGCTGGATAAAAGAAATTTTAGAAAAAAAATACTGGAGATAAATATTCTCAAAGATCTGCATAAGAAAAAAATGGAAGGGGTGCATCGTCCCGCCAGTTTATACTCCTTTAAGAAAGCTAAGTAATTTCTCATCGAGCCTTTACCCCCGATGCTGGGTCATAGTTCTGGCCTTTTACGATTTCTCTATGTTAAGCTTATATTCTCCTCAAATATCCTTTCTTTATGCAACTTAATTTGAGTAGTTTT
>C687J35174_10007889_pt1 | contig 13618 bp, 17 predicted proteins | sample RifCSPhighO2_01_FD_35174 | JGI IMG/M metagenome (IMG submission 35174) | reverse complement strand
AAAGGGCTGAAAACCACTTACTACCTGCATATGAAGCCCCGCCACTCGGCCGAGCAGTCCACCACCACGGTGAACAAGGCGGCAACCCTGGGCAAGAGGGGCTTTGCTGTGCTTAAGGACAAGGCGGAAGTAAAACAAGAGCCAGCGACATCCAGAGAGCCGGTAAAAATAGAGGAAAAAAAGATAGAAGAAACAAGAGAAATAAGCGAAATTAGAGAAAAAGTCCTGGTAGCCCAGGAGTCAAAGAAGGAACTCAATATTCACATAGCCGAGGACCCGTCGGAGGCTATGATTTGCGAAGGCTGCCAGTGAACCAGCTACTAGTTGCTAGCTTCTAGCTTCTAGTAAAATTATTAAAACTAACAGCTATAAGCTAAAAACTAAAAGCTATCCCATATGATCCTAGGAAAATTCTCACCCACCGACGTCAACCTCCACCCCATGAAATACAAGTGGGCTTACGAGCTCTATAACCAGGCTGTGCGTAACAGCTGGTTCCCCCATGAGATAGCCCTGGGAGAAGACCTGGCCGACTGGCGAGCGATGACTCCAGATGAGAAGTTCGCCGTACAGTTCCTGATGTCCTTTTTCAACCCGGCTGAGCTCATCGTCAACAGGACGCTGGCACTCGGCGTCTATCCATACTTGAAATCCCCGGAATGCCATCTGTATCTGGCCAAGCAGATGTTCGAAGAGGCCAATCACTGCGTAGCCTTCGAGTATGTGCTCGAAACTTTTCCGCTGGATCGAAGCCAGGTTTACAATACCCACCTCGAGCTCCCCTCTATGCAAAGCAAGGAAGCCTTCATCAACAAATACCTGACCCGAATGACCGAGCAGTCGCTCGACATCGAGGGCATGGAAGGCAAAAAAGATTTTATCCGGAACCTCGTGGCCTACAACATTGTGATGGAAGGAGTATGGTTTTACTCCGGATTCATGGTGGCCCTCTCCTTCCGCCAGCGCAATCAGCTGCGCAACTTCGGCTCGATGATCAACTGGGTGCTCCGCGACGAGTCACTCCATCTGAAATTCGGCATTCAGCTCATCCACACGGTGCTCGAAGAAAATGCGGAGCTCCTGACCGCGGATTTTGCCGAAGAGATCAGGAATATAATTATCGAGGGAGTAAAACTCGAAGTGGCTTACAACAAAGACATGTTCCCGAAAGGAATCCTGGGGCTCAATGCGGATTATGTGAACCAATACGTAGAGTACGTAGCAGATCGCAGGCTCGAAGAACTCGGTTTAGAGACACACTTTAATGTAACCAACCCGGCTAAGTGGATGAGTACCGCCACCGACGTATTCGAGCTGGTAAATTTCTTCGAACAGCAAAACACTTCTTACGAAGTTGACGCGCATGGACATAAAAACGAAGATAAGGGCCCGGAAGAAAAGAAAGAGGAAGATCAGGATAACGCCTGAGGCCTAGAATAGAGCAAGCACCCAGGGCAATGGTATGGCCAGGAACATCAGGTCCGCGCCGAGTAGGGCCAAGTTCTTTTTGAATTGAATTTCCTCATTCATTCTCTCCATGCCCTGTAGTTTCCAAAAGGCATGCATTTGGTAGCTTACGCCTAAGAGAAACACTGCGATCAAAAGTACCGACAGCTGCACGGCAACACCCAATAATATACCCGCCCCGCCCAGGATGATCACAAGACCGGTGAGCATTGTGGCCTCCCGCGGCATCATGACGCCCTTCCCCTGCGCATAGCTGGTAAAGCTTTTTAGGTGTTTGAAGTGGTTTATACCTGAAAGTACGAAGTAGCCCCCGAATAGAATTCTACCTATTACGAACATTAGTCCTGCTGTTTCCATCATAATATTTTACTTTTATTAGGCTGATAAGTAGCCATTATATCACAAAAACCCCTCCGACCCGAGTCGGAGGGGTTTTTGAATTTAGTAATATTTAATTTTTAGTTCGTGCTTACCTTACGTTATTGTTCCTTACCACTGTCGCATCGATAGTGTTGTTGGCATTTATTGTGCCATACACTGTTACTTTATTTCCAACTTGGAAAGAAGAAAGTGGAAGGGTAAGCCAGGTGGAACCCAATACCGAAGTTGAAGTAGCAATATTGGCTGTATAGTCTACATTGCCAGAAGCTACCACCATGGTCGTCGGAGCCACTGTGCCCGCTATTGATTTGATGGCACCGGCAAGAGTCGTACGGACCGGCTCCCTTACGATCGAGAGATCCTTAATAGAGGTCGCGGTCAAACTAAGCGATGATCCGGAGGAAGCGGTCAGTATACCTTGGAAATTTATCGTATCACCTACGGAGATGTTGGTAATAGTATTACCTGAGGTATTGCTGCCGTTTATCTTCGTGTCCGCATTGGCGTTAATAGTCCAATTCAAGGTAGCAGAACCCAAGGTGCTGGAAGCGGTTACGGTGTTCCCCGATACTGCCGTAACTTTGGCCCCGACTACATTAACCTTCCCGTTGGCTGAGAGGCTCACGTTGGAAGCAACGCTCACCTTCACGTGGTCAGGTTTGCCAGTCAATTTATCCATTCGCTCCTCGAATTTATTCTCGACCTTTTCAATTTTATTTTCGATCTTCTCTTCGGCTTTTACATTGCCTTTGAACCAAGCCTTCAGGTCAAAGGCGGCATTCGCCACCCCACTAGAGAGGGCTAAACCTGTCAAAACAAGCATTGACACCAGAACATACGTTATCTTATTTGTTTTCATATAATTTATAGTTAAGCTGATAATAATAAGCGAATTGATCCGCTTACCTAACATAAGACGCGTTAGCTGTATTTGTATTACACTGGGCTCTCGTCTAATCTGCCTTGACTTTCCCCGCTTTTATTTCGATATTATCCGCCTTGCGCAGATTTTTTAGAGCCTTTTGGGGCACTATTTCGTAATGTTTTATTTTATCCAGTTCCTCATCTATTCCCCATAGGTCTTGCCTATGGGTTGGCCAGCCATCTTCAAAAACATTTAGGTTAAGCGGCCGAGAATACCGGCGTAGAGTTTTAGCGCCATTGTCTAAAAAGTATTCGTGAAAATAGGACATTACAAGCTCTCGGATATTTTTATACACAGGTTCGCGATAGCGCAGTACGGCATGATTGGTCTTCGACAGCGCACCCCAATGGTCGTTTATTTTGAAAGGAGCAATGCAATGATCGATGTCATGTTTGGTGGTTTCGAGATGCACCACAAGAGGCGGGAAGTCGTGCCGGGATAGAATGTAGGCCCCCAATATCGCGGCCTCGAGGCAATGCGCCCTTCGTTCCCTCAGGATTAAAATCGGAGATTTTAACGTTTCCCCATCTTCTTCGAAATTAAATTTTAACTTATTTAAAAAATCCTGGATTTTCGCCGGGGTGTTTAATTTTTTAATCAGCACCTTTTCTTTCTTAGTGAAATATAGCATTTACCTATTCGTACGAATTAGAGATGCGGAGATGCCTTCAGCTTTGAGTTTACGGATTTTTTCAGTTCGCCCGCGGTTGTATTCGCCGACAGCGCCGTCGGAGCGGATCACCCGATGGCATGGGATCTTCGGGTTGTAATTCATCTTTAAGATCGACCCCACGGCCCGCGAGGCATCCGGACTCCCCGCCCGCCTTGCAACCTCTTTATACGTCAGTATCTTCCCTTTCGGGATTTTCCGCACCACTTGTAAAACTTTTTGAGCAAAGGTGGTCATTCGAATTCCGTCGTAGCTGGTGGTTTAGAAGTAAAGTCATACATCACCCGCACAATATTAGGATGCTTTACTAAAGTGCTGTTTATATCCTCACAGACTTTCGGCGGGAGATAGAAACCTTTGACCGTCATGAAGTCCATCGTCTCCACTGTGCGCACTGCAAATGAATATCCGTATACTCGCCCATCGCCTTTTACCCCGACTGTCTCTACTCCGAGAAGCGCCACGATCACTTGCGATATTTTATCGTAGAGAGAGTGCTTTTTTAGTATTTGCGCCACCTCATGATCTGCTTCACGAACCATTTCCAGAAGTTCAGCGTTAACGGGTACACCCACGACCCGTAAATATAGTCCGGGTCCCGGGAAAGGCTGTCGTCCTGCCAACAACTCTTCGAGACCAAACATTCGCGCAAATTCCCGCACTTCAAACTTGAAAAAGTCCGAGAGTGGCATTATTTCAGTTAGCCCCAAGTCGAGGTCTACATTGTGGTGAGTTTTAATCAAGGCGGACTTGCCGCGGCTACCGGACTCGATCAGGTCGGTCGCCAGCGTCCCCTGAATCATATGTGTCGCACCGTATGAGGCAGCCACTTCCTTGAACACCTCGCCATAAACCTCCCTGAATTTTGCTCTTTTTTCTTCAGCATCAATAGTCGAGCCGATATTTTGAATAAATTTTTCTTTATATTTATCTATGATTTCCAGCTTTATCCCGGCTTTCCGGGCGATCTCTTTTACATGCTTCACCTCGCCTTTGCGCATGCCCCCTGTGTCTATAAAAAATGNTTTCAATTTCTCGCCCAGCACAGGGGTAAGTATTGCGGCCAGTGTCGTCGAGTCTACCCCACCCGACACACCGATGATGGCCGTACCCTCGCCTAGAATTTTCTTCGTATTTTCTCCTATTTCTTTTATCGCGTCTTTACGAGAGTAGTCTTTAACGCAGCCGCAAATTTTCTCCACAAAGTTATCTAAAATAATGTTCTCGTCTTCGGTCTGCTCCACTTCCGGATGAAATTGTACTGCGTAGAATTTTTTATCCGCGCACTCCATCGCCTCATTCACCATCCCGCCCTTCGAAGTAGCAATGATGGAAAATCCGGCTGGAGGATTCTTGACCGAGTCGCCGTGCGAGGACCATGCGTTTATAGAATTTTTTAAACCCTTGAAAAGCAGGCTTTCTTTTATTGCCACTTCTACTGGCCCATAGGATTTTCCCTCTTTGGCTTTTTGAATAGTGTCCTTGTCATGCACATAAGCGAGCCACTGCATGCCGTAGCAGATGCCCAACACGGGCACGCCCACGGTCAGTATTTCTTCTGGAATAGCTGGCGCATCTACGTCATAGACAGAAGCCGAACCGCCGGAAAGTATTATTCCCTTAAATTTATTCTCTTTAATTAACCTGCTGGCCTCCTCAGGCGGAGTAATGATGGAGTGGAAGCCGAGGTATCGAAGCGATCGCCTGATTATGTCCGTATACTGCGATCCAAGATCAATAATGAGTATTTGGCATTTTTCCTCTGGCATGCCCTATTCTAGCCTTTTTTTATCTGGGAAACAATACAAATTCCCCGCCTTGGCAGGTGGACAAAAATGCCGAGATGGTGTATAATGAGCGGGTATTGTACACATCGGCAGGCCCTTAGGAGGGGGTCGACCATGGGTCGAATTCGAGACTTTTTCTCGAACCTGTGGTGTCAGTTTTGGTCCCTCCTCGGAGGAATCGGCTGAAAACCACAAACACACATGGGCGCGGGGTGCAATCTGCACACTGCGCCCTTCATCTTTTTAGTCCCGCTTGTTATAAAAGTGGGCAACCACGCAAATGACCAGGATAGAAAAGAAACTGGTCAAGGCAAGCATCGGAATAGAAATATACCCGCCAAACTCCGATATTAAAACCTGGTAGCAGGAAACCCCCGAAGCATCACATGGTAGCGATGAGCCTTCGCCGAAATAGTAGAAGAAGTTTTGATAGACCGAGATAACGCCTCCGACGGCGAGCAAGGGCAGGACATATTTGATTATTTTCCTGTCTTTATGCCACATCGCCACGCCGAAAATAAAAACTGGCGAGAAAAGGAAGATGCGCTGATACCAGCACAAGTAGCATGGCGGGAAGCCGATTATTTCCGAATACACCAGAGAGAATAAAGCGGCTGATAAAGATATCAGAAAGCCCAGAACCAAAAAATTCTTATCAATAAAATCCAAAAATTTATTTTTGCGGGGACCCAAGAAAAGAAATCCTAAAGCCAGGACGGAAAGAATCTGCAATAAGATTGCTCCGCTCCCCAGGAAAACATTCAAATAATGGACAGTAGTTTCATTCATATATATATTATTCCGGCAATACGCAACTCGTCTTCTCCGCTAATTGATTAAGCGGAATCTCGCCATTAAGGCGGGAGCCGTCCGCGAATTCCCAGGTAGGATAGCCTTCTATCTTTTTATCTTTACATTCCTGCAGCTGCCCGCGGCCGTCAGCCGTAGAGCACTCCACATAAGGCAGAAGCTTGGCGGAAGAACTGAACAATTTTTTCTGCGCTTGGCAATGCGGGCACCAGAAGGCGCCGTAAAAGATCGCGCCCTTGTCTTTCAGGCACTGGGCGAAGCCGTCGAGCCTCCCCGGTCCGGCCGGAGCGGCCGTGGAGCGCAAAACCGCCAGCACTATCACCCCCACTACCAGAATACCAATGATTGAAATGAAAATTTTTACGTTGTTAGGCATGGTTAAATAATACCACTTTAACCTGAAATCCTAAAGTGCCAGCGCGAGGGCCATGCCGAGGAGCCCGATGTCCCGGACCGCCACGGCGGAGAGTCCGCCGGTCATGAGGAAGTTGCCCACGATAGCCAAGATCAAAAGTGCAATTACGGAGGCCGCTATACGACGGTGGAAATTAAAAACAAGCGCGAGGCCGGAGAGGATCAAAATTATGCCGTGGGCCATCACCAAGTTCACCGCCATTTGGCCTTCTACCCCCAGAAATGACGGGATCATCGCAGTCCAGGAATTCGGACCCGTTACTTCCTTGTAGCCGAACCATAGCACCACAAACCCGAGAAACCACGCAAGCACCAATTCTTTTTTTGGACTCATATTATTTTGTTAACTTAATAATAATAATATTTTTGGCAAAAAAACGATAAGTCCGACTACCCCCGCCACCACGGTCGAGACCAAGACCGCCGCTGCGGCCACATCTTTCGTGTCCTTGGCGTATGGATGGTAATCGGGCGAAGTCAGGTCTATGTCTATCTCAATCGCCGTGTTTATCATTTCCGCCACCAGCACCAATCCCAGCGTCCAGACAATGATTGACCACTCCACAGCGGAGATATTCAAAACAAAACCAGTGTAGACGGCCAGGGCGCCGAAAAAAACGATCAGCCGGGCGTTGTAGCCAATTTGAAAAAAAACTTTGACCCCCCGCCAGGCATGGTTGGAGCTTCGCAGTTTCTCCATAATGGAGAATTTTCCTTTTTTTCTCTTTTGCTCCATACGGCGATTATACCACGGCTATTGATACTGTATATAAATCGGACGTGGACTTAGTTCCAGAAGTTGGGTGGGTTCGAAGAGCACGGTACCCGGATCCCATAGGTCATTTTTATAGAATAATTTAAAGCCGGTGAACTGCACGGGCTCGCGGTAAATAAACTGTTTATATGTGCTTATCTTATTCGCCTGCGGCCCCCAGCCGTCCATATCCATGACGATTTGCACCTCGGGTAGCGGACGGATATTTTTGTAATTAGTGACCATCTTCTGCGTGTAGCGGTGTACCACCAGGACCTTCGGTGGCAGATTATTTTCTCTTACCAGGCCGGCCAGATAATTTGCGGCAAAATTTATATCGGCGGCATCGAAGGTGCCGACTACTTTTCCGGGACGAATCCCATTCTTCATGGAAAATTCAGGATCAATGCCCAGGTGCACCTGCGGTAGTTTCAAATATTTTTCATAGTGCGGTAGCTCGGCCGGGAGCGTACTGAAGGCCACCTGGAAATCAAGGAACACCAGCGCATTTATCTCCGCGGCCATCTTTAGCACTTTATCTATCTCCGCACCGGGCATTCGAGCTCTGTATTTGCCGTCCTCCCCTGCACTGCTCTGCGCCACGACCGTGATGTAGTGGAGCGCTGGGATCGCCGGAGTCTCCGGATCCGCCTCATTCCACTTTTTTACTTCCGCCCGGAGCCGTGAGAGCATTTCCTCCCGGGGATGGGCTCCTAGCGCTCCCATGTTCTTCGAATACAAATTGCCGTAGTAGGCTATGATGCGCGAGAAAGGCAGGATTGCCCCCGCGTTCGGGTAGACGGCTTTTACTGGCCAGAGGTTGGGTAGTGCGGTGGGTTGCGGGTCTAGCGGTACTTGGCGCCTGATGGTCTTGCCGTTTGCATCTTTCTCTGTGATCGTCTGCATTACTACCTTTGGAGCAGGATTATTCGCCACCTCCTCCAGCTTTTGATCATAAGCCTCCTTATCGAGCGGCGGGATAACTTTAGACGGAGCAACTGTGTTTTTTATCGCATCCGCAATACTGCCTCCCTGGTAGAAAACCCGGGCGAAGTCAAAAGGCGGCAGACCGGTAGAAACAAAAATCAATACCAGTGAAAAAAATATTACTGTAAGAAGAAATAATTTGTTGGTTAAAAACTTTTTCAATTCAATTATTTATATTTTTTTACCAAACGTAAAACAAATTTCTTTACCGCATCCTCTCTTGGAAAATCCCGATATATTAAATTTTTGGCTGGATCCGGCGCACTAAGTGATAGAGCATGTAAAACAGCATTATTTTCGGCCTCCGGATATTTATTTCTTATACGCCCTGTAAATTTAGCCACTTCTTCCTGATATTGGTCGGATTTTTCTATATCTGTACGAATTTTGCCAACTATACTACGCAAAGCTTTTATTATTTCTTCGATCAGCACCTCTCCCTGGGCCTTTTCCATCTCATGGGACGGCTTATGAGGGTCCATGGCTTGATCTAATCTATTAATGCCTACTTCTAGTGGCTCGCGATGAGAGGTCTCCAAAGGTTCAAAATGGTCTATGGTCGTATGGGTAGGAACCTTCCTGGGACGCTTTTCGCCTTTAAAAAAATTCATACACTCATTATAGAGCAAAAAACTAATAAAACAACGACTTTAATTTAGGGCTGGGAGACTAGGATTCGAACCTAGATTGATGGATTCAGAGTCCATATTCCTACCGTTAGAAGATCTCCCAATCGTTTATAGAATATTACAAAACAAGGCCAAAATCAATACTATATAAGTTATTAAATAAATATTAACTATGCTACAATGTTTATGTCATGAACAAAACAATCATATCCATCATTATAATAGTTCTGGTGCTCGGTGGTTTTGTGTATTTTTATAATAAAGAAGGCACTAGCGTCTATACGCCAGCGCCAGTACCTGCTCCGGAGCCCGTGCCCGCGCCGGCCATCACATATATGAACGCAACGATAGACAACATCCGGGTGGAGCTCCCCTTCCCGGGCGCGGTAGTGGGCAAGGAATTCAGCGTTATCGGCGAGGCCCGGGGATCATGGTACATCCGGGTGGAGCTCCCCTTCCCGGGCGCGGTAGTGGGCAAGGAATTCAGCGTTATCGGCGAGGCCCGGGGATCATGGTATTTCGAAGCATCCTTCCCTGTAACTGTCTTAGACAAAGACGGCAACAAATTAGTGGCCACTTACGCGCAAGCGCAAGGAGAATGGATGACTCCGGACTTTGTGCCATTCAAAGGAAATGTGAAAATATCCTCAGCCTACATTGGTCCTGCCACTTTAATACTACAAAAAGACAACCCGTCTGACATGCGGCAATATGATGCCTCTTACGCGCAAGCGCAAGGAGGGTGGATGACTTCGGACTTTGTGCCATTCAAAGGAAATGTGGAAATATCCTCGTCCTACATTGGTCCTGCCACTTTAATACTACAAAAAGACAACCCGTCTGACATGCGGCAATATGATGCCTCCATCTCCTTCCCGATTACCATAGAATACTAGCTTTTCCTAATGTAATGATTGCTGGTATAATCCGTCGTACAGTATGGAAGAGCATTATAACAAAAGCACAAAAAAGGAAGCCGAATTCATAAGGGCTTGCGAGGAATATCAGGATGCCCTTTTCAGATACAGTTTCTTCAAAATATCCGATCGCGAGACGGCCAAGGATCTGGTGGCCGACACTTTTATGAAAGTCTGGAGCTATATGGCCCGCGGCGGCGAGATCGAAAACATCCGGGCCTTCTTCTATCGCACCCTGAACAATCTGATCATCGACGAATACCGCAGGAAAAAGCCGATATCGCTTAGTAAGCTGTCCGAGGCCGGCTTTGACCCGGTTTTCGAGGACCCGCATGACACCATAGACCAGCTCGACGGCGAGCGCGCGATCAAAATGCTAAACCGGATTCCGGAAGAGTACAAAGATGTCATAATGATGAAATACGTGGAGGAACTGACGCTCAAAGAAATCGGGGAGATCATCGGCAGCTCGGAGAACGCGGTAGCGGTGAAAATCCACCGGGGTATAAAAAAGATGAAGGACATATGGAATAAAGTCCGACCAGAGTCGGACTCCGACACAAGGTCGGAGAAAAATAAAGAATAAAAATATGGACGATTTATTTAATAAAATTAAAGAAGGCGCGAAAAAAATCTCCCTGAGGCGGGAAGAGAAGATTTATATTGCCGAAAAAATTAAAGCGCACATACAGGCCAACCCGATCCGTGAAGAAATACCCGTACCTTCCCCATATGCAAGGGGTTTAAAGCACCGGCACCTGGTGTATGTGGTCTTGTCGGTCCTTCTGGTGTTCGGGATAGGGGGAAGCACTTCACTCCTGGCAAATTATTCCCTGCCGGGAGACGCCCTTTACCCCGTAAAAGTGAATGTGAATGAAAAAATAGAATCTTTTTTGACCACCGGGGTAGATGCTGATGTAAAAATAGAATCCCGCCTGGCCAACGAGCGCCTGGAAGAAGTCGAAGCGCTTGAGAAAAAGGGGGGAGTGAAAGAAGAAGTAAAAAATAAACTTGATAAAGATTTAGAAAATCACCGCGACAAGCTGGAGAAAATATTGGAAAAAGAAAAAGATAACGAGAAAAAAGAAAAAGTAAAGAAAATCTACGAAAATGTAAAAATCCATCTGGATAGCCGGGAGCAGGAACGCGAGAAAATAAGGGAATTTAGAAAAACTGAAGAGGGGGAGGAAGATGAAGGTGAGGAGGAGGATGATGCCCCAGTGTCCGCTCCGGCTCCAAGCCCCACACCTGTAGCCGGGGAATATACCATGGCGCAAGTCGCTACGCACAATTCTAAGAGCGACTGCTGGACAGCAATCAACGGCTCGGTTTACAATGTCACTCCCTGGATAGACCTTCATCCCGGCGGCTCGGAAAAAATATTATCGCTCTGCGGCAAAGACGGTAGCGCGGCCTTCACCACCCAGCACAGCGGCCAGTCCCGCCCGGCGAGCGAACTCGCCGCCTTTAAAATCGGCATTTTAAAGCAACAAGTCGATTTTCCAGTAATAATTTGAAAATCACTCCTTTGTCTACTAAAACTCTCATATGATATAATTAGTAGACACTATTTAAATGAGGGGAGAAATTATTTACAAAATTTTGGATTTTCTAGAAGATAGGAGTATCGATACTGCGGATTTTTTGACTGCTATTTTAAAGTCAGGATACGGTGCGTCGATGACTAAAATAGACCGTGAATATAATATTGCGCGACAAAAAAGCTACTCTTATCAAATCAAACGAGAACGCAAAAGAGATCTACAAAAATATATTTACAAGCTAAAAAGAGAAGGGCTGATTAAAGAAAATTCTAAGAAACAAGTCGCTCTGTCAGATAAAGGGAAAAATAAACTTCTTTTATTAAATAGACAAAGAATATTAAGTAAAAATTTCTATCAGAACCAGGCTGGCGATAAGGTGATCATAGTGAGTTATGATATTCCCCTACCCTTCAACAAAGAAAGGGCCATTCTTCGAGATATCCTCAAAGTGCTTGGCTTTAGTATAATTCATAAAAGCGTCTGGGTAGGAAAAGTAAAAATACCGCCTGATTTCATTATTGCAATAGAGAAGTTGGGAATTAGAAAATTCATTGAAATTCTGGAAGTCACAAAAAGCGGAAGCCTTAATAATTTAAAAAAATAATTATCTTGTCTACTTAAATTATCATATGATAAAGATAGTAGACAGAGAATCTAAACTGACAGGATAGGACTTACCTCTTTCCAGTGCACGCTTTTATAAAGGCCGTAAAAAGCGGGTGTGGAGCAAGCGGACGCGATTTGAATTCCGGATGAAACTGGGTTCCTAAATAAAATGGATGGGCGTTTTTGGGCAATTCTGCGATTTCCATCAAAACTCCATCGGGAGACCGTCCAGAGAACACTAACCCAGCCTTTTCTAGTTCTTCAATATATTTGGTATTAATTTCATAACGATGGCGATGTCTTTCAGAAATTTTAGATGTTTTATACGCATGCTCAGCGACACTTCCCCTCTTTAGGTTGGCAGGGTAGGCACCTAGCCGCATGGTGGCCCCATAATTTTTATTTTTTATTTTATCCACCTGGTCAGCCATAGTATTGATAACCGGATAATCAGTATCTGGATCCATTTCCGTTGAGTTGGCATTGCTAAAGCCTAAAACATTGCGCGCGTAAGAAATAGTCATTATTTGCATGCCTAAACACAAACCAAAATACGGGATTTTTTTTCTGCGCGCATAGTCCGCAGTAAGCATCATGCCTTCGGTACCCCTTTTGCCGAAACCACCCGGCACAATAATGCCATCCAGCTTATCAAGTTCACTTAAGGCTTTTTCGTCATTTTCATATTTCTCCGAGTCCAGCCAAAGGATGTTGGGTTTTAAATCGAGGGACCAAGCGGCATGCTGAATGGACTCAATGACTGAGATATAGGTATCTTTCACGGACTTGAAATTGAAATATTTCCCGACAATACCGATGTTCACTTCTTTTTTTATGTTTCTGATTTTTTTAGATAAAGCGCGCCATTCTTTCAAATCTGTGCTCCGAGTTTTGAGACCCAAAACCTTTAAGACATTTTCCCCGAGTTTCTGATCGTCAAAATTGACTGGCACGTCATAAGTGGAGTAAACATCCGGTGCAGAGATAACTCTCTCTTCCGGAATAGTGCAGACCGTGCTAATAGTGCGTTTAATATCGCTGGTGGCCGGCTTTTCAGAACGGCAAATGATAAAATCCGGGCTAAGCCCAGTGGAATTTAAACTTATGATCGCGTATTGGGTGGGTTTTGACTTTTGTTCGCCCAGAATTTTCGGTATAGGCAAATAGCTTACCATCACAATACAAACATCTTTCGGATTTTTCGCTTTCATCATGCGGGCCGCTTCCAGAAAAGGCAGGATTTGAGCTTCACCTATGGTACCCCCATATTCCACAATAGTTATTTCAGCGTTATTTTTTTTCTGACATCGTTCTATCCGCCGAATAATTTCTTTTGGAACATCGGGGTAAACTTCGACATCTTCGCCTCCATATTCTAAATTTCTCTCTCGGCGAATAATTTCTTGATAAATCTGCCCAGTGGTAATGTAATTGTCTCTGGTGGCGATTTGGCCCGTAAACCTCTCATAATTGCCTAAATCCTGATCGGCCTCAATGCCGTCTTCACCGACAAAAACCTCGCCGTGCTCCGCCGGACGGATGGTGCCGGCATCGATGTTGATATACATATCGGCCTTCATGTTGGCCACTTTATATCCCTTGGATTGCAAAATAGTGCCTAAAGAAGCGGAAGTCACGCCTTTGCCCACGCTGGACATAACTCCCCCCACCACAAAAATATATTTTGTTTGTTTTTTGCTCGGCATCTACTTTACAAACTTTATGAA
>C687J35174_10007884_pt1 | contig 13621 bp, 13 predicted proteins | sample RifCSPhighO2_01_FD_35174 | JGI IMG/M metagenome (IMG submission 35174) | reverse complement strand
GGGTTTTTTCCATGGTTTTATGATAAAGACAAGCTTTTTAATATTAACGATGTTATTAGCTTTATGAAAGATATTAACGCGACAGTGATTGTTGATTTAAAAGTAAGCGAGGAGGAGATATTCAATAGATTGCAGAAAGACGCAAGATGGGGGGTAAAAAAGGCGCAAAAATCAGGATTAATTGTGGAGGAGTCGCGTGATTTTGAAATTTTCTATCCGATATATGAAAAAATGATGAAGGAACTTGGAGTTAAGGCTGAAACGATTGAACACGTTAGAGAAAATAGTTCGGTTTTATTTCTTTGCAAAAAGGATAATAAAATAATTGGGGGAGCGGTTTTACATATTAAAGATAGTATTCCTAAATTAACTAGGGCGGCGTCTCTTATTGAATACCGCCCGATGCAGCCAAATAATCTTTTATACTGGCATTGTATTATGTGGAGCAAGAAGAGAGGATTTGAAAAGCTTGATCTTGGAGGATGGCAGATTAATGCCCGAGGACAGATAGAAGGAGTAAATAAATTCAAGGAAAGATGGGGAGAAGTTGTATATTTTAGCAAAGGATATCCTCTTCATAAAGCTATTGGAAGGAAACTTATCAGGAATGTTGGAATTTTCAGATGGTTAAATGATAAAATTAAGGGAAGAAGATGAATAAAAAAATTGATATTGCAGAAGGCAAGAAAGAAACAGTTTACGCATTTGCTTATAGTCTTGCTTCTAAGGCAGTAACTTATCTCGTATTGCTTGTTTTCGCAAATTTATATCTTGCAGAGGAATATGGCGCCGGAAGCTTTGCTTTTAACATAAGAAATATTGTAACTATCGTAGCGTTCATAGGAATTCCAGATGCTTTNATTCCTTTTATTGTAAAAAAGAAAAAGATTGGCGCAATATTAAANACTTTAATTTTGATTAACCTCGCAGTCCTGCTTGCCGGGATAGTTATTGCATTCAGAGAGCCATGGATATGGCCTCTTGTTTTAACTTATCCTTTAGTTATGCTTAATAGTGTTGGGATGGCGTTTTGGAGAGCTAAGTCTAGATATGATATTCCCTATAAAGCAGGGTTTTATTCTATAATACTTACTTTGGTTGCTGCTTATTTGCTTAGCGGATATGGCAGAGTTGGAGTGCTTGGAGCTTATGCCGCCGGAAATTTAATTTCGTTTATATGGACAGTTTATCCGATAAGGGGAGAAATTATCGGAGGATTTTCTGGGAAATTAAATTTTGATGAAGCAAAGAATTATCTGAAAGTTGCTATGGTTGTTGTAATAATAGGCAGTTTATTTGTCATAAACGGATGGGTTAATTCTACTTTGCTTGGGATATTTGGAACATACGAGCAGGTTGCTGATTTTGGAGTCTCAAGTTCGCTGGCTGGAATAATATCTATCATTCCTTTGTCTTTGTCCATGTTTATTTTAACCAGAGCTAGCCAGATTAGAAGCAAGATAAAGTCTAAAGCGGTCTTATACAGAACTGTAAGAATTTCTTTCTTCTTGTCTTTGCTTGCCGCAATTGCATTAACGACAATAATTCCTACAATCTTGCATGTTTTCTTTCCAAAATATATAGACAGTGCGATTTATGTATTTGTATTCAATATTGGAATGGTATTTTATGCGTCGTATAATGTTATTTATTCATATTATATCGGAAAGACTAATCCTGGGAAAGCGCTAGTGCCTGTTATTTTAGGATTGATTATTAATCTAGGACTGGCTGTGGGCTTGCTTATGGAGGGATATGGAGTTTTAGGTGTGGCAATCGCGAGCAGTGTTGCTAATTTTGCCATTCTGCTTTTCTTGAGCATGCAGGAGAGCATTAAAAAGATAGTTTTAATGTCATTTTTTGCGGTTGCAGCTATTGCATTGTCCTATTATAGCGGGTATTTTGGGGCGGCAGTTTTTGTCTTAACAATTCCTTTATCTTTTGCTTTAGGTATTATAACTCTGGAAGATTTTGGAATTATTAGGAATGTTCTTAGAAAGATTGTTTATAGGAATTGACTGCCAGAATAATTGATTTATCTTCTGAAATTATTTTAAACCCTTTTGATATTAAAAATGACTTCATGCCTTCTTTGCTAAATCGCTTATTGATGTTTGACAAGTCGTGACATTCTACTGCAATTGATTCTATTTTTCTTATTATATTTTCCGGGCAGTTGAATAGCGATTCGTATTCTGCTCCTTCTATGTCAAGCTTAAGAATTGCACATTTTTCTATTATTAAAAATTTAAATAAATTTTGGAGCGTGATTGATTCAACTTCTACCTTTTTGCCTGTCTGCCATAGCAAAGAGTGGCCTCGCGAGCTTATACTGTCTATGAAAAAGCTTACCTGCCCGTGAGTGTTTGACAATGCCTTTTTAATTGGAATGATGTTTTTCAGATTATTGATTTTAATATTACCTTTCAATTGTGAGAAGTTATCTGAATCAGGCTCTAAAGCGTAAATAAGCGAATCTTTGTTCTTCTGCGAAGCATATAGAGAGTATGCTCCGATGTTTGCCCCCGCGTCTATAATTACGCTTTTTCCTGCGTTTATAGGCAGATTATACGCCTGATCAACAAATATGTCATTTATGCTTAGAATAGCGGTCCTGTCTTTTTTTCTATTTGGGACTTTGAAAGTTAATCCGTTTTTTAACTTGTATATCACTGAATCTCTTGATAAGCCTAGTATGTGTTTAGCTACCTGAATTTTATTCTTTACTGCTTTTAAGCCTCGCAGAGTTTCTAGTGCCTTTTTTGCATACTCTTTCAGATTTATTTTTTCAACTCTGCCTTTTAGCGTTTCCATTTTTTATGTATATCTCAACAAAAGATTCTCCAACATTTTCAAATCTTTTTAGCAGTGTAAAGTTTGATTTTATGCATTGTTTTACATCTTGAGAGAGATATTTCTGCCTGTGTGTTAAAACCAAATAATCTTGATTGCAGATGAATGAATAGTTAAATACTGATGCAAATGAGGGAGCTACATGAACTAGAGGCTGAGATAGATGATAGTTTCCTAGGAGGGTATAAACTGGGTTGTCGGAAAAGAATTTTGCCTCCCAAGGAATAGTTTCAAGCAGATAATCTAGGACTTGCTGCTGGCCGTTGCTTTCTCTGGCTTTTATTTCTAGGGCTGTGAAGGCAAGCGTTAATACGACTATTAAAATGGCTAGAAACATAAAGTTTCTTAACTTTTTATCTGCCATTTTTAAAGAAATGAATCCTATAATAATTGCAAAAGGAATTAACTGGAAGAAATGCTGATAGAATATTTCCTGCCCGATAAAAATGAATATTAATATGAAAAGATTAAAAGATATTAAGACTGATGCTATTTCCTTTTTGTCTTTTAACAACTCTTTAATATTTACTAAAGAGATTGCGTAAATTATTCCTAAAGATGAAAGGAGAATGCCTATGCCTTTTCCTATCTGGAGAATTCTAGAAGAGGATGCTTTAAATTGCAAATTAAACTTGATTATTGCGTAAAAGAACTCTGTCCCTGCTTTGAATAAGAAAAATGAAAGAAGAGGGATTGATATAATTAAAACTCCGAGAGTTAAAAGAAGAATGCTGTTTATTAGCTGGCTTTTCTGTATTTTTTGCTTATATTTTAGATAAAATAAATGCGCTACGATGGGGATATAGAAGAACAAAGCTGACTGCTTGAACCAGATTGCTATTGCTATGAAAATTCCCGATGTAAATAAGTTGAAGTTGTCTATTTTATCGCTTTCTAAAGCTTTAATGTAAAAGAAAAATGCCCATAGGCCTAGAATAGTCATAATTATTTCGGTGTTTAAGGATAGAGATAGATTGTAAACGCCGTATAATGCTGATGCGAGAAAGGCGTAATTTTTGTCTATCAGTTTTTTTGACACTAGAAAGATAGTTCCTAATAACGCGGTGTCAAAAATAAAAGCTAAGAGCTTTATTGCGAATGTAGATATAGGAATTATAGAATAAATTAGTGCGAGAAGATAGTGCATTAATGGGGGCTTGTGGTCAAAATAGTCTAAATATAATGCCTTTCCTTGCGAGATTTCTTTGGCAATATAGACTATGCCTGCCTCGTCAAAGCCTAGCGGACTATTAAACATACTCATGACTTTAAAGCCCGTTGCGAATGTTAGGATAATAATGGCAATTAGTATTAAGATATTGAGAGATTTTATTTTTGGCCTCAGCCATGATTTTAGGTTTAGATTCATGTTTTAAAATTGTGGGCGGATTATAAAAAGGTTTGTTTGATGCAGAATAAGAATAAATATAAAGGGGGTACTGATTAGCAAACTATGAAAAAAATAGCAGTTATAGGCGGGGGATTTAGCGGCTTGGGAATAGCATATTATATGCGAAATAGAAAAGACTGCGAGGTTACTATTTTTGAGCATAGTGATAGAGTCGGCGGACTGGCTTCTGGAATTAGGGCTGATGGATGGGATTGGCCTGTTGACAGAGTAATACACCACTGGTTTACGACTGATCATTGGGCGCTGGATATTGCGAAAGAAATTGGAATGGGAAATAAGCTTATAATTAAGGATACAAAATCCTCGTGTTATTATAATGGAAAGATTGCAGAGCTTGATTCGCCCATCTCTCTTTTGAAATTTCCTTTTATTAGCCTGTTTAACAGGCTAAGACTTGCTTTTGGTATGGCTTGGCTTAGGCTTGATAAAAACTTTTTAAAATACGAGAAAGAGACTTCTTTCTCTTATATAAAGCGGACTATGGGCAATGAAGTTTTTAGAGTTTTATGGGAACCGTTATTTTATGGAAAGTTTGGAAAACACGCCCCTTCGGTAAATGCGGCTTGGTTTTGGGCAAGAGTGCATCCAAGGACTAAAAGTTTAGCTTATGTGGAAGGAGGATTCCAGACTTATGCTGAAAGGATAGTAGAGGTCATAAAAGAAAATGGTGCGAAGGTTGTTTTAAATGCAGAGATTAAAAAAGTTTCTAACAAGGGAGAGAAATTTCAGATTATTGTTGGTAAAAATAAGCAAGAGTTTGATATCGTTGTGCTTGCCGTTCCTTTGCCTGTTGCGTTGCAACTTTATGATTTTCCTGTTGATTACAAGGAAAAATATCAACCTTTAAGGTCTATCGGAGCGCAGTATTTTGTTCTTGAGCTTGACAAACCTTTTTTAGCGGATAACTCTTATTGGCTTAACATTAATGACAAGAGTTTTCCGTTTATGATGGTTGCAGAGCATACTAATTTTGTTGACAAAAAACATTATGGAAACAAGCACATAATATGGGTTGGAAAATACCTTGATTATGATCATGACTTATGGCAAAAAGATGAGAAAGAGCTTCTTGAGATTATTATTCCTTACTTATCTAAGATAAATCATAGATTTAACAAATCATGGATAAAAAGAAGTTTCTTTACAAGATTTAAGAATGCACAGCCAATAATGCCTTTGAATTATTCTGTAAAAATTCCGAGAATTGAAACGCCGATTGAAAACTTATACATCGCTAATATGAATCATGTTTATCCGTGGGATAGAGGAACAAATAACGCGCTTGGTTTAGGAGAAAGAGTTGCAAAGATAATTAAGAATAAGTTGCTGGCTTAGAGTTACTACCGGGATTTAAACAAAAATGAAGAAAGCTTTATAAGTAATCTTTTTATTGGATTGATTATGGTAAACCTAGTTGAGTCAATACTTGGGTCTGGATCAATTAGAGCAACAATTTATACTTCGCGACCTGTTGATTACTCTTTGTTCAGACAAGTTACAGAAACAATTTTTAATGGACTTAATTTACCTGAAAATCGTCAGTGGGAAATGGAATTTGTAACTTGCGAAAAAATTAATGAGTTGAGAGTATTACATACTTCATCGGGTATTGATGATGAAGATGAAAGAAGAATAGGTAAAATACTTAAAGCTCGTCCAAGATATAAGCCAAATGAATTTAATCAGGAAGTATGGGATCGCTCATTAAATGTTATGGCAAGTATGAAACCTAATGTTTTAAATCTTGGCAAACACAGTCCATGGATTTGCCTTGAACTTTATGGAAAAGGAGTAAATGACGTAGGTCTCTATGCTCAAGAAATTGAAAATGCTGAAGCGGATTCATTATTGACAGGTATTCCTGTTAAAAGGAAGTATATTTTTGGCATTAATCTACCTCTAAAAAAATACGAATTTTGTCTTATAAAGAAGTAGAAACTTGGCTAATTTTCTTTCTTAGCCAACCTATAAGTGTCCGCGGCCTTCTCAAATTCATCTAAAGTGTATTGCGTCATTGGGTGATATAATGAATTTGAGTATCCTGCCGCGGGATTTGCTGCTGCTATTGAACGCGTTGCGGATTTTATTTGGGAGATGTTTTCTAAGCCTGTAACAATTTTGTAGGGGATGGTTATTATGTGAGGCTCGGCTTCCGATATTCTATAAATATCCTGTGGAGAGCGTATGCTTCCTACAATTAGCTCGGTTTTTGAATTTTCAAGCTTCTTTGCAACATAACCGATTTGAGCAAGAGTTTTCAGCCAGGCAGTTTCAAGATATTTTGCTTTATTTTCTTCTACTACTTTCTTCCAATCTTTGTCTGCAAGGATTTCATCTAGTGAATGGCCGGATAGCTCTAGTATGTGTGAGTCAAGCATTCTGTTTGAAAATAAACTGACATAAGACGCGCCGGCATTTGCTGCCTGAATTGCTTGATAGGGAGTCATGCAGGCAGTTACATTTGTTCTGACTCCTTTTGAGGATAATTCTCTTGTAGCTAAAATTCCGCCTTCGGAGATTGGAATTTTTATTATTACATTAGTTGCGAGAGAGTTTAGATTATAGGCTTGTTGGAGAAGAATGTCCTTTACTTTTTCTGGATTGTCGTGAATGTCCGATACTAAAATCCCTCTTAAGTCTGTCTCAAGACTTACAGGAACATGAGGGTATTTTTCTAGGATAGATTTGCAGGCAGCTTCAAAGTCGTTTATGCCTGCCATTTCCATTATCTTTGGATTTGTTGTTATACCATCATCTACTTGCCTGCCGAAGCAGTATTTTATCTCTTCTGGCTTTGCTGTGTCTGCAAAAAGTTTTATCACCTTTTTCCTCCTTGTGAATCAAATGAAGCAGGGTCTTTTTGGCTTAATAAAGATTCGTTTGCCTTTATAAAAACCTCTGGGGAATTGTGATTTTCAATCAAATCTTTTAATCTAAATATGACAAGGTGCTGGATTACTGAATGCAAGGCTTCTGTATGGGCGGTAGAATCTATTGGGATAATGACGCAGGCATCGGAAACTGTTTTCAAAAAGCCTCCATCAAAACCTGCAAAGCTTATTATTTTTGCTCCCTTTTCTTTTGCAAATTCTGCCGCTTTCAAAAGATTTCCAGACCATCCAGAGCCGCCGTGAACGCTTAATATAACAATTACATCATTCTCTTCTAAAACATTTTCTAATTGGCCGCGATAGGCGTAATCCCAGCCAAAATCATTTACCCAAGCAGTAAATAAGCTTGGATTTTCGTTTAAACAGAATGCCTTGAAGCGCTTTTTCTCTTTGTGCATTGTTGTCTTTGATAAGTCGGCTGCAAAATGAGAAGCATTTCCTGCGCTGCCGCCGTTGCCCATGAAAAAAATATGCTTGCCTTTAATCCAGGCGTCAAATAGAATATCAATCGCTTTTCCTATTTCTTCATTGCTAAGAAACTGTAAGCTTTCAATTGATTCTCTTGATTCAACTAGAAATTTTTGTATGTAATTTGTGTGGTCCATTTTAGGCGTTGTGAATTATCCTGCTTCCATCAAAGTCAAATTTGAAAGGAACATATTTTAATCCAGATTCTTCCATTGATTTAATAAATTCACTCGCTTTTCTCTCAGTATAAAAAAGAAGAAAACCGCCGCCGCCTGCCCCCATTATTTTTCCGCCAAGCGCGCCATTTTTAAGGCCTAGATTATACCATTCATCAATTTGGGGATTTGTCATCTTTTCTGACATCTGTTTCTTGGTCTCCCAGTGTGTGTGCATTAGCTCGCCGAATCTTTTCGCATTTCCAGCTTCAAGTGCGTTCTTAATATCTTGCCCAATTTCTTTTATTTTTAGCATGCAGTTCATTTTGTCATCGTCTGAAACCGCGCGGATAGTTTGGTCCCTTATTACTTCTGAAGCGCTTCTTTGAATGCCTGTGTAGAACATAAATAGATGATTGTCTAAATCTTTTAGAGTGTCTGCTCTTAGATTAATGCGAGTAGCTGCAACATTTCCAGTTTTGCTTATATCAAGGTGAATAATTCCTCCATGGGATGAAGCGTATTGGTCCTGCTTGCCTATCGGCTCTTTTAATATTTCTATNTCTATTTTAGAGGCTTCTTCAGCAAGGACTTTTGAAGATACATGCTCTCCCTTGTATGCNTGCAATGCTTTTAATAAGCCAACAAGAAAAGCAGATGAGCTTCCCAAACCGGAAGTGCCNGGCACTTCTGAAATAGTAGATATTTCAAGCGGTTCTTTTATTCCAATTAGTTTCATAGCTTCTTTAACTCTTGAGTTTTGAATTTCGTCTATTAGCCGTACATTTTCGGTTTTTGAGTATGCAATTCTGTGCTCATCATGAAACCTGCGCGGAGAAACAAAGACATAAATATATTTATCAATGGCAGCAGTAACCATCGCCCCGCCAAATTTAGGATAGAAAAAGGGCAAATCTGTACCGCCTCCGCCTACTGATAATCTTAGTGGTGTTTTTGTTATTATCATGTTCTCTTTTGCTCTTTTAAGTATTATTTATAGGGCATAAAACTGTATATAAATATTATGACAGTTAAAGTATATTGATTATGAGAATTATTAAATTAAATTTTTAACTATACAAACGTATTTAAGCATCTTGGGGAGTAGGAATTTATGAGAGATATAATTATTGTTGGGGCAGGTGCGTATTGGAAGAATATTGCGTATCCTTGCTTGAAACAATTGAAGGATGCTGGAATTATTGGATAGATAACTAGTACAGACTTGCTCTCTAAAGAACAACTTCCGGAAACAAGGCACTCAATACGATAAGATATTTGGATAAATTTAATTTTTGTATCTGCTATTTTTTACTACTTAAATTAGCAAAATTTTTGCTGTAACCTTTATATATGCGCCTTTTTTGTTATGAAGATGGGTCGTCCTTTAATTGTTGTAGGCGCGGGAAGCTATTGGGTCAATTTAGTCAGCCCAGCACTAAATTCGCTTAAAGAGACCGGATTGATCTCCAAAATTAGCACAGTTGATGTTCAAAATAGAGATGCGGCAGAAAATTCTCATGTGGTAAGAGAAAAAGATGAGCCGCTTTCTGGCGTTGTTGACCGCATAGGATATGAAACCCCTCTTGTTTTGCTAGCGCATTCAAATGACTTGCATACTCCTGAAGCTATTGAGCTAATTCAAAATTCTAAAGCTAAACCAAGCATATTAATTGAAAAACCTTACTCAATAAATGAAGATCAAATTAGAAAGCTTGATAACTTAATTACTCGGCATCCTAATTGTGTTGGCTTACTTGAATATTATTTAACAATGAAGGCTGTTCCTCTTCTTTTATTTGCCGGAACTGTAAGAGAGGATAGTTTTTATTTTGAGAATAATGGAATATTAAGGACTAAAATTGAAGGAAGTGCGTTGAAAGACTTATCTGGAAAGTTTAAAGAAATGATTGGTAAGCCGCTTTTTGTTGTTTCAGAAATACTTGAGGGGGAAGGAAGTTATGGAACAGTTGAGCATAGAAATCTTTCAATTGTTGATAAATCATTAGGAGGTGGAATGATTCAAGACCTTGGTCATCATGCTTTAACGCCTTTAATTGGTTTAGAAGCTCATCTTGGATTAATAACGAAAGATTCAATTAAAGATGTAAGGGTAGCATTTTGTAATGAGTATATGGAATTTGCACAGAAACATTTACCTAAAGGGAATATTGGAGAGTCATATGCAGAAATTGATATTGAGACAGATATAGGAGTTCCTGTTAGATTGGCGATGGGCAAATATATAGAAAAAGGACAAAATCAAAGAAGGATTGTAATCACAGGAACAAGAGGAAGTGTTTTGTATGATATGACTAATAACTTATTAAGCTATCAGCATGGCGACGATAACTCAAAGGTTAGACCTCTAGTTGAGGCAGACAAAAAAAATGTGCCAAAGTATCTCGCAGTATTAAGAGCTGGAATAGAAAGGATAAATGGAAGAAATCCATTTTATTTTGATCCAGTTTCGGTTGCATTTAGAGCGCAAGATCTTGTCTTAAGTACTTTGAAGATAAAACCGAGTAAAGAAAGAGAATATGAAAGAGGAAGTTTGCATGATACAATTTTCTAACTGGAGCAATTAAAATGCAACGCTTTCAGGGTTTTCTTTATGACCTAGATGGTGTGGTTATTGATAGTGAATTTGCCAGAGATGGTGTTTCAAGAGAATTAATTGCTTCTCATGGAGGAGTGTATGACAGAGATAAATTAAAGCCTCTAATGTCTGGCAAGCCAGAAAGAGAGATAATGCAAATCATATTAGACGAATACAAAATTAAGGCAAGCATTGATGAATTATTAGCTATTAAAAGAGAGAAAGTTAAAACTATTTATAGAGACAGTGTTAAATTTGTCCCGGGATTTATGGATTTTTATAGAAGATTAAACAAAAAATTTAATCTCCCAACTGCGATAGCTACAAGCTTGGATTCAGATTATTTTAAACTCGTTGATAAAAGGCTTGGAATATCGGACTTATTTGATGGGCATGTATATAATTCGGGCATGGTAAAAAACTCTAAACCTGCTCCAGACGTTTTTATTTATGCTGCAGAAAAGATTGGAGCTAGAGCCGATCGGTGTGTGGTGTTTGAAGATGCTCCAAATGGTATTGCGGCGGCTTTGCGGGCAGGGGCTGAAACGATTGGATTAGCAAGAACATTTAGCAAAGAAATACTATTGCAAAGTTCATCTATGATTATTGAAAGAGATTTAGCAGAAGGAGAAAAATTATTGATTATTCCAGATTATTCGGAAGAGTCTTTCGTTAAAGTGTTAAAACATTTAAGTTAATTTTTCAATTTCTTTGATTTTATTTGCAACATCCACTAAATTAGGCAGAGTAAAGTCGGGGAAAATGCCTTTTTGATTCTGAAGATTCAGTATGTCTTCACGGACTATGCCTATTAAGAAGGTTTTTTTGACCTTTGCGTTTTTTCCGGTCTCTATGTCGCTTAGGCTATCGCCTATGATATATGAAGCCTGTATGTTTAGATCAAAATCGTTTTTTGCCTGCTCTATTAGGCCTGTTTTTGGCTTTCTACAGTTGCAGTCGCCCGTATACTTGATATGGTGTGCGCAGGAATATATTTCGTCTATGCCTAGCTCTTTTTTAAGGAAACTATTTATTTCGTCTAGTTTTTCTTTGGTTAGATAGCCGAATGCTATGCCTGGCTGATTTGTTATTGAGATTATTTTAAAACCTTGATTTTTTAGTTCTGTAATTCCTTCTTTAACTTTAGGCAGTATTTTTAGCTGCTCAAGATTTGCAGGAGCCATTATTTTACCGTCCACTTCATAAACTATCTCGTTTATTACTCCGTCTCTGTCCAGGAAAACTGCTTTGTTCATTTTAATCTGCTCTTGATTTTTTGGCAAACTTTTCTTAGCTTAAGAGTTTCTTTTATTAAATGGATTATTATTTTTGGCTTGATTTTGACAAAAAAACCTGCATTTATTGCTTCGGCTTCTGAAACTCCTGCGATTCTTGGCTTGTGCAATACTGGAATTTGTTTTATCGAAAAATTGTATGCAATAGCTTTAGCAAGAAGCTCTGCGTCCGCTCCTCTAATTGAGCTGAATGGCCTTACTTTATCAATCACTTTTTTATGGCAGAGCTTAAATGCGCAGTCTATGTCTCTAAAAGATATTCCAAGCAAGAACTGCAGAGCCTTGTTGTAAATCCAAGAGTAATATATTCGCATTTTTTTGTCTTTTCTATCCTTTCTATAACCAATTACCATATCATAATTTTTAATACGCTTCATCAAGTTATGAATTTCTTTTAGTTCAAACTGCCTGTCGGAATCTGTATAAAATATAAGCTCGTTTTTGGAATTTTCAAAACCTGTTTTAAGAGCCATTCCGTACTGAAGATTTGTCGGATGATTGATAACTCTTATGCTTTTGTTCTTTTTTGCGCAGCTTTCTGCGATTTCTTTTGTTTTATCTTTGCTTCCGTCGTTTACAATAATTAATTCATACTTAACAAAATTCTTTTCAAGGAATTTAACTGCCTCTTCTATCGCTATTTTAATGTTTGCCTCCTCGTTATATGCTGGCATGAAAAAGGATATTGACTGACTGTATTTATGCTCCATGGTATTATAAAAATGAAAGATTTACCTTCCCAGATTCTATTTCTTCTTTTGCTAACTGGTATTTTTCCATTTTACCAACTTCTCTGAAATGATATTCATCCATCATGAAACCTTGCATGTTTTTGCCTGTATTTAAGATTTTAGGGAATATATTATATGCAAAGTCTGATACTCCTGGGGGGATGAAATCTAGGATTTCCGGCTCGCATATATAAATGCCTGAATTAATTAATTTATAATCGCCGGAAAACTTGTTTATCTCCTCTTCGGAGGGCTTTTCAATAAATTTTGTTATTTTCAAATTATTGTCTGCTATAATTAAGCTGCCTGTCTTATACTCTTTTGGTTTTTTTCTTAAAGCGATTGTAACCAGAGCTTTAGTATTATTATGATGCGCGATCATCTTTGTTAGGTCTATGTCTGTTAAATTGTCTCCGTAAATAACTACAAATGGCTCGGTTAGTATCTCCCTGAAATTGTTTAACGCTCCAGATGTGCCTAAAAGCTCCAACTCAAAAGAATAGTTTATTTTAAGGCCAAGATTTTTATTATTTATGTAATCTTTAATTTTGTCTGCGAGATGTGATGTGTTAATGCATATATCTTTTATGTTATGATGCTTTAAAAGAAGAAGGTTGTATTCTAAAAGAGGTCTGCCTGCTATTGGAACTAGAGGCTTTGGTATTGTGTCTGTTAAAGGCTTAAGCCTCTCGCCTTTGCCTGCACAGAGAATAATTGCTTTCATTTTATTATGGATTTGAAATAAGCTATCGTCTCTTTTATTCCCTGCTCAAAATTGTATTTCGGCTTCCAACCATTGCTTTGAAGTTTGTTGGAGTCTAGAACGCAAGCTTTTGCATCTCCAACTCTTTCAGGGGCGTAAATTACTTCAAGATTTAATCCTAGTTCGTTTTTTATTGCGTCAAAAACTTTTTGAGTTGATGTGCCTGCTCCTGTTCCGACGTTAAAAAAGTCATTGTCTCCGTTGCTCATAGCCCATATGTTTGCATCAACTACATCCTGAACAAAACAATAATCTCTGATTTGGCTGCCGTCTCCAAAAATTGTAGGCCTCTGATTTTTTAATAAGCAATTAGTGAATATTGCAACTACGCCGCCTTCTCCATAAGGGTCTTGCCTTGGGCCGTATATATTTGCGTATCTTAGAGAGGTATATTTAAGCCCATAATTGTAGTTATATAGATAAAGATAGTGCTCAACTGTGTGCTTTGAAATTCC
>C687J35174_10007879_pt1 | contig 13625 bp, 11 predicted proteins | sample RifCSPhighO2_01_FD_35174 | JGI IMG/M metagenome (IMG submission 35174) | reverse complement strand
AAGCGTCTCGGCAATGGTTTTGGAGAAATAAACTTCATCATCAATTATACCACTTATGCGCTATAAAAGCGCAAGTATCCCTGTGATAAACTTTTATTTTTATAGCTCTGTCTTAGTTTTTCGTACGCCATGCTTTTTGTGAAGCTTAACTACTTCTTTTTCCTCTAATTCTTCCTTTTTTTCTTTTCCCCTATCGCCAAGCACTTTGAGCGAACCATCAGGTAAAGAATCAAGGGATTTTATTAACTTTGAAAGATGTTCGACAGTATTTTTTGTGGGATCATCCAAAACTTCTTCAAGAAGCGCATTTAAAATCCAACCCATTCTAGGACCGGGTTTAATACCAAGCTCTTGAATCATGAATTCTCCATTAATTTTGAGCGCTCCAACAGAAATTGGGTCTCGTAAGGCTTCTTCAACCATTGCAAAGTATTTTCGTAAGCGATATGGTGCTTCTTTTTTCTTCATTCCCACCCTATCACACTCACGGACATTCATTAAAGACCAAATATTTTCCTTCCCCACCTTCACAATAATTCTTCGCACGGCGGAAAGCGTAATTAATTCCGTGTCGGAAAAAAACATGTGGTTGCGAACAAGCTTTTCCACTAATTCAATTTCTTTTTTAGAAAATTTTAACCTCTCCATTATTTTTTTCACTATCCGCGCACCGACAACTTCATGGCCATAGAAAGTGTATTTCTTTTTAGCCGACGCAGCCTGTCCCGATAAAAATTCTACGCGTCGTGGATCCCCTGTTTTCTTGACTCCGAGGGCGAGGGCGCCAGAATTTTTCGTTAGGACAGGTTCGGCAACTCGGCGGGTCCGAGGCTTCCCGATATCATGAAAAAGCGCTGCAAGCCTTATTTCTAAAGGCCAATTCTTGTCTGCCGCATGTTGAAGCGCGTGCAATAAATGATCCCAAACATCATAAATATGTTCACCTAATTGTTCGCATCCTATCCCTTCTTCTAGCTCTGGAATAATATTTTTTAATAACCCAAATTTTTTAAGCATCACAATTCCCACAGCAGGATTTGTTGACATAATTATTTTTATAAATTCATCACAAATTCTTTCTACTGATATTTCTTTTATCAAGTTTGAATTTTTCAAAATACTTTCAGAAGTTTCATGAGAAATAGAAAAATTAAGTTGCAAAGAAAAACGCACAGCACGCAACATCCTAAGAGAATCTTCGGTGAAACGACCATCAGGTTCCCCCACTGTCCTTAATATTTTTTCTTGTATGTCCGTTAGACCGCCAAATATGTCCGTTACACTTCCATTCCTAAAGGCCATAGCATTAATAGTAAAATCACGTCTCTTGAGATCGTCCTCAAGTTTATCACTGAACTTTACTTCATCAGGATGTCTAAAATCACTATATTTTGCTTCAATTCTATAGGGAGTAACCTCTATTTGGCGCAGTGTTTCTTGTGAAACATTTTTCTGAATAACAGCTACAGTTCCAAAGGTATTTTCGTAAACCGTTTTTTCAAAAAGACTCATAATTTGTTCCGGATTGGCATTAGTTGTAATATCCCAGTCCTTTGGTTCTCTATCCATTAAAAGATCACGAACACATCCACCAACTAGATAGGCCTCAAAACCAGCATCTTCGAGAGTGTTTGTTACATGTGAAACTTCTTTTGGAATTTTTGATATTAAGTTTTTAGTTTTAGTTATCGAATACACTTTGTTCTGTGCGGCTAGGGAGAATCGAACTCCCGTCTCATCCTTGGCAAGGACGTGTTCTACCACTAAACCATAACCGCAAAATTATTTATGTAATAAAGACCACCAAATATAACCGCAAAATTATTTATGTAATAAAGACCACCAAATATAACCGCAAAATTATTTATGACAATATAATTATATATTATATTTAACATATTGCAATTTCAGATTTTAAGCTTATAAAATAAGAATATTTTGATTATTTAATAAATAATGTATAATTAAAATTAATGCACCCGTAGTGAAATGGATATCACAACAGTCTTCGGAACTGTCATTGGGGGTTCGAATCCCTCCGGGTGCACCAGAAAGGAAATTGCAAAACTAAAAATTATGTGTCCTTTAATTTTACCTTGTCATATAAGGATTTTAAAAAAATGGGGATAACCATGTTGGTAATGTTTATAAAGGACATAATAAAATATTGTCTTTTAGTGTCATTTTAACTAAAATATGTTGGTAAATAAAGATATTTTAATAAAAGACATAAAACTAAATAGCAAGTTTCACGTGAAACAGTTCCATATGAAACAAATACAATATGCCAAAAATTTTTACTTCAAAAACACAAAAAACAGGAGAGATTGGTGAAAATATAGCTGTAAAGTTTCTCATGAAACACGGCTTTTCAATACTAGAAAGAAACTATACTAAAAAATGGGGAGAAATAGACATTGTGGCTGAAAAAACCAATAAATTATATTTTATCGAGGTTAAATCCGTTATCCAGCCTGTTCTTCATAATGTTTCACAAGAAACATTAGATCAATATAAGCCTGAAGATAACATGCATCCATGGAAATTGAAACGTTTATCACGGACAATTCAAACCTTCCTTTTATCTAAAAAAATGGCAGAGGAAAAAGAATGGCAAGTAGATTTATTGGTTATATTTTTAAGTATAAAAGATAAGAAAGCGAGAGTAAAAGTAGTAAGTGACATTATTTTATGATAAATAATTTAAAGTGTGTTTTGTGGTGCGGGATGGGAGAATCGAACTCCCAACCTCAGTTTGGAAAACTGACGTTTTACCATTAAACTAATCCCGCAAATTAAATAAAATAACTGGTCGGGCCGCTGGGAATTGAACCCAGTCTAAATGCTCCCAAAGCACTTGTACTACCGGTATACTACGGCCCGTTGTCATTTCTTAACTGAATTATCTTAACATAACATAAAAAATTAAAATATTCTACCAGATTGACTAAAAATTTTTTAGATGTAGTATCAGAGACGAAAGGAGGCGCCATGTTCGACACACAATCGTCCAGCAACAACCGAGTCAAATGGGTCGTTCTGACTCTGATGGCCATCGGAGTTGCCGCCGCGACCTACTTTCTTCGGTAGGTGGCGGTATCGACACAGGGCGGGTAATTGGAAGACGAACATCATCTTTCGATCCCCGCCCTTTTTTATATAAATTTTTGCAAATAATTCCCATTTAGCATAGAATAAATCTGTGATAATGACTTATGTATACGCATTAATAAGTGTGACAATTGTGAGTCTCGTTTCTTTCGTGGGAATTTTCATGCTATCTTTGCAGGAAGAAAAATTACGAAAATATCTTTTTGCTTTTATCAGTCTCGCTATCGGGGCACTGCTTGGCGACGCATTTATTCATCTAATACCGGAAGCATTTGAGAATTCATCTAATACTTCTATCACAAGTGGACTTATTATTGTTGGAATTTTAATATTTTTTATTTTAGAAAAATTTCTCCATTGGCACCACCATGGAGAAGATAAGGAAAAAACACACATTCATCCAGTAGGCCAATTAGTGTTATTTTCAGACGGAGTTCATAATCTTATGGATGGAATTATTATTGGAGCAAGTTTTTTAGTAAATATCCCTGTAGGTTTAGCCACAACTCTGGCAGTAATTTTGCACGAAATACCACAGGAGATAGGGGATTTTGCTGTACTGCTTCATTCGGGTTATACTAAATCGCGCGCATTATGGCTTAATTTTGTATCCGCACTTTTAGCGTTCGTTGGGGTAATTATCGCACTTATTTTAGGAGAGATAACAAAAACTTTCACCATCTGGGTTCTACCTATCGCAGCAGGGGGATTTATATATATTGCTATTGCTGATCTAATTCCAGAACTTCATAAAACAAAAAAAGTAAAATACTCAATTGTAGAATTTATTGTAATAATAATTGGAGTATTAGCGATGTTTGCTTTAGTTTTATTTGAATAAAAATAAATAGAGGTCTCACTGGGTCCAACTCCAATCAGCACCTGGATTTCTAGCATTGAAAACTTCAAAATGCAAATGCGGTCCAGTTGAACGTCCAGTTGAACCTACGTAACCAATAATCTCACCTCGAGATACTTCCGCGCCAGTGCGTGTACCAAGTTTCGTCATGTGCGCATAAAGAGTTTTGGTGCCGTTAGGATGCTGAATAATAAGCATGTTGCCATAACCCCCACTCCAACCAGTCTTTGCTATAAGCACTGTTCCGGGCGCAGACGCATAAATCGGCGTACCTTTTGGTGCGCCAATATCGATACCTCGGTTTCCCGGACCATGCAAACCTTGAGTCTTGCGTCCAGTAGGCAATGGGTTTATAAAATATCCGGCAATATTTTGTATTGGATGAGTGTCATAATAGTTCTTATCTCTAGTTGGAGCCGATCCCAGATTTGACGCAGGTTTGTCACCTCCTTCATCAGCCATATCACCACCAGGAATCATAAGTTCGTCGCCTACCACAAGCTTCGCGTCTTGTGGAATATCATTATAAAAAGCAATGTCGTTTATATCTACTTTATAAAGTTTTGCAATACTCTGCAGTGTTTGTCCTTTAATAACAGTGTGTTCAAGACCAGAAATAGGTAAAATGAAAAGCACATCACTTTCCACAAGCTTGTCGCCTTTTTTCATATCGTTCGCCGCAAGAATAGTATTTACAGAAACTCCAAACATATTAGCTATTGTAGATATAGAATCTCCTTTTCTAACCACATAAACACTTGTCTCAAAAGAAGAATCGAGAACGTCCTTTCCATCGAAAACACCCATTGGACCACCGATAGCTAAAAGAGCATTATCAGAAACAATATTCACATTTGCATTTACATCAATTTGATCATCTTTTTTGTTGCTCTTCTGGTCGTCCTTATCTTGAAAAATTGAAGCAGAAGAAACATTCGCTTGAAGAAGCACCATGGTTTGTGAGTTCTGGCTAGATTGAACTGCTTCAACAACTATTGTATCTGCGTAAGCCTCACCTCCTAAAACTGAAGAAAAAAACCCGGCTTCGGCTTGCAAAGGCATAAACGTCAATAAAAACACAAAAAACAACCCAAATAATAGGGAAAAGGCCAGAATAGAGCTGTATATTTTAAATGGGAGTTTTATAAAACAAACAAATTACCGCAAGAGTGCCTTTCTATCCCCAAATTAACATTAAAATATAAGGGTAGAATTACAGAACGACCGAAATTGTGCTGCAAACAAAGGTTCTCACGATGGTTACTGTCGTCTCTAGTTTTCAGTCAGCTTGCGCCATGCCTCTCTCCAGAACTACCTCCATAGGATAGTCCAAAAGGAGTCAAAAGTCAATCGGGTAAAAAGTTGGTGTGGATAACTATCTGAAGTAAAAACGGTGTCATGCTAGTAGATTTTCCTTGACTTTATATTCTATTTAGTGTATAATTATATACGAATAGGTCTTTCAACAAGGAGAAAATAAATGCAGAAAATGCTGGTCAGGTTAGTCGCTCTGTGCGGGTGGCTCGTCCTGACGAGCATTCCCGCATTTGGGCAAACCCCAAGTCTTGAGGGGTCGCCAGCGTCAGTTGCACGTATGGCTCGCCAAGCGGAACTTCACGATTTTAGCCGTATGGGGACAGGCGCTAAAATCTTGGAGTTTTTCGGAAAAAAAAGGCTGGTAAAGCTCGAGGGGGACGGAAACTATCGTCTTGACGGAGTTTCTTATCCTTACGTTCGACGAGAAGTCAAACTCTTTGTCGAGCGTCTGTCGTCCCAGTCACGAGGCTTTTGTGAGGATGGCCTCACTGTGACGAGTTCCGCTCGTCCAGTGAATAAACAACCAAGCAATGCCTCTCCGAAGTCAGTCCATCCAATGGGGATGGCGATCGACTTCCGTATTCCTGCAAGTCGCAGGTGCAGGACGTGGTTAGAGAAAACCCTGCTCACATTAGAGGGGCAAAGAGTTCTCGAAGCAACTCGAGAAACTACACCCCCTCATTACCATGTCGCCGTGTTTCCACGTCCGTACACCGCGTATCTGGACGTGAAGAAAAAGACGGCGGCGAAGCTAGCCACAAAGAAATCGGCACCGCAGCGCAAGAAGTAATGCTGTAGGACCGATCACAGCGGACGAGACAATTCTCACGGGTCTCGTCCGCTGAAGTAATACAATTGTGAGAAACAACCATCAGAAAGCCACGCTTCTCTGGTGGTTTTCTAATTTATAGACAGAAATCTAGTTTGACAAAATAATTTAAATACTATATAATAAAAAAATTATCGTTAAGTAAAAATTGATATAAAAATTTAAAAACTATATAATGAGATTAATACCTTATAAATAATAAAATAAATATATGGGAATAATAGATCAATTTAGAAAAAGCAAAGAGAAAAATCCAGAACAACACGATACGCCTCCTCCACGAGGCCATACTTTAGCAGAAATATTGCAAGATAAAAGCAATAGTCATCTTTTTGGGGAACTACTCAAAAGAGAAGGACAAGAAGAACTCGGAACAAGAGTCGCCGTAGGGAAACTTGAACAAGATGATATCTATTTGCTTGATGAATATAGATTAAAATTCTCAGAAAAAATCACTCAATCAGAAAAAATTGGGAAATTACTAACTGAAGAAAGTGTAATTGAAATTGCTCGCAATCATCCAGATTTTGCAAAAATAATCAACCTCCTCGGTCCCAAAAAAGCCATCAAGGCAATACAAAGTCAGTTAAAAGAAATAAGTATCACTGATGAATATAGATTCAGCGGAATTNCCGAACCAATAGAAGAATACGATAGTTTTAAAAATGGGAAATATAAAGAAAAGGAAGCTGAAGTAGAAAAATTCTGCGGGGACAATATGATTTCCGTAAAGGAATATTTGGCGGCTATGGCAATTGAAGATCCCAGAGAAAAAGAAAAAGCTTTAAAGGAATTATCAGGTAGAACATATAGTAAATTTAAAAAAGCTATGAATCTTCTTTCGGGTGGCAAGTGGGCATGGACAAAAGATACTACTCTTCAAGGGTTGAAAGAAAATGAAGCTTCAATGGAAGATTCTATCACNACATTAGATAATTTAAAGAGTGATATTGGTGACACACTCTTTTTTAGTGTCAGTGGCAATGACGATATGAGAAATGCTCTTTCTAGAGAATTAGTTTCTGAAAGTGCAACAGTAGCGGAATCAAAGACTGGCTTTGGTGATATAAAAAAGGAAGCTGTCGGTGCTTTCAATGAAAAAGAATTCGATAAGGATTGGGAAGCCTTTAAAAAGAAAATGGCTTATAATCAAAACCCAGATGACCAAGATACTGTTAGAAATAGTTTTATTCATCAACAAAAGAAAAAACATAGAGAGAAGCGCAAAGAACAAAGGATTTTGGGCTTCTGTTTTTTCCGCTATCTTCGAAGAAAAAATTAATAGTAAGAAAAATACATTAAAATAATTATGAACGATGCATTTGAAGATTTATATAATGAATTTTTAGTTTATGTAGACAAAAACGACGAAGAAGGCGCGCGAAAATTCCTAATGGATAATCTGCAAAAATTTCCAGAAGAACTGCAAGACAAATTAACTTTTGCCTTTTTTGAAGAGGCAATGTTGGATAAAACAAAAGGTATAAAAGCTGTAGCGGAAATGCAAAAAGAAGGTCTAGATGCCATGAGCCAAATAGATAAAGCTAAAAAAATTCTTGAGGATAAGAAAAAAATAGAGGATTTGAGATCTAATTTAACTAAATAGTAAAAAAGTTGTGCTATATTAGGCAAGTGACGGAAGATAGGGGACATCTAAAAGGATTAAATACAAAACAAAGAGAAGCGGCACTTCATACGGAAGGAGCTCTTCTTATTGTTGCTGGCGCAGGTGCCGGAAAAACTAAAACCATAACACATCGAATTGTGAATCTAATAAAAACTGGAGTTGCCCCGGAGAAAATTTTAGCGGTAACCTTTACCAATAAAGCCGCAAAGGAAATGCGCGAACGAATACAGGAAGCAATAAAAGATAACTTTGTCGGGAATGCTTTTTCGGAGGTCCTCGGTTCTCTGGGTCTCTCTTCCAGCCAGACCATCCNAAAAANCATTCCCGACTCNGTACCTTTNGTTTCAACTTTTCATTCTTTGGGAGTTNATATTATAAAAGAAAATGCGAGAGTGTTGGGATTAACAAAATATTTTACTATCTTGGATGAAGGAGACTCTACAACTTTAATAAAAGAAATAGAAAAAGAACTAGGCATAGACCCCAAACAATATGACCCAAGAAAAATAAAAAATATAATATCACGAGAAAAAGGAAAATTTATAGATTTAGTCGATTATACAGAAGAGAACAGTAGTAATTCTTTCGGTAAAATCGTGGCACAAATTTGGAATTTATATGAAAAGAAAAAAATGCAAGAAAATGGATTGGACTTTGACGACTTACTTTTAAAGTCCGTAAAATTATTGAAGGACAATGAGGAAATTAGAAAAATTTATCAAGAAAAATGGGATTATATTCATATTGACGAGTATCAGGACACCAATGAAGTACAGTATTTGATGGCAAAATTGCTCTCCGAAAATAATAAGAATATTTGTGTAGTGGGGGATGCCGATCAGAATATATATTCATGGCGCGGAGCAAATTTAAAAAATATTTTGGGTTTTGAACGAGATTACCCGAATGTAAAAATAGTTTTATTGGAAGAAAATTATAGATCTACCAAAAATATTTTAGAAGCAGCGAATGTTGTGATAAAGAAAAATAAATATCGGCCGGATAAAAATTTATTTACAAAAAATGACACTGGTGAGAAAATTGGTCTTTATGAAGCATTAAATGAAAACGATGAAGCGGACTTTGTGGCGACAAAAATTTTGGAGATTATGGATGGTTTCGTTTCTTCCAATTTTTCGTCCCTGCGCCCTTCCCCTGAGTACAGGGGTGGGACCCTCGGGAAGCTCAAAATGGAAAGAAACTACACCAACGAAGGACAAGATGTTGCTTTGAGAAACATTGCGCAGAGCGACGGCTCGAGCATAGCAATTTCCCAGCAGGGAAATATGCGTGTTGAGCAAAGTAATATCTTGTCCGAAGTTGCAATTTTATACCGCGCAAACTTCCAATCGCGCGCGCTGGAAGAAGCGATGCTTCACTACAATATTCCGTATCAAGTTTTGGGAGTGAAATTTTTTGAAAGAAAAGAAATCAAGGACACGTTGGCGTATCTGCGCGCTGCTTTGAACCGAGAGAGTTTGAGTGATATTAAAAGAGTTATAAATTTCCCGGCACGAGGCATCGGTAAAGTGACTCTGGCAAAAATTTTTGCTAAAGATGAAAAAAATTTACCAGTAAAAATGCGCGTAAAAATAAATAATTTTTATAATATTTTGAACAAGATAAAAGAAAAAATACAAACAGAAAAAGTGAGCCAAGTGATAAAATTTGTGGTCAAAATATCCGGAATTGAGCAAGAACTCGCGGGAGGAACGGACGAAGACATAGAAAGACTGGAGAACATAAAAGAGCTCGCAACCTTGGCACTTAAATATGATAATTTACCAAATGAGGTTGGCGTAGAAAAGCTTTTAGAGGACGCTTCGCTCGCTTCCGACCAGGATTCCTTAATAGAAAGAAGTGAAAGAAAAGAGACAATTAACTCGGTAAAATTGATGACGGTACACGCCGCCAAAGGACTTGAATTTAAATATGTTTTTATCACCGGACTGGAAGATGGATTATTTCCACATGAGAGACAAGGTGAAGCCAAAGAAGATGCCGAAGAAGAACGCAGGCTTTTTTATGTGGCACTAACTCGCGCTAAGGAAAAATTATTTTTATCTTTTGCAAATTTTCGCACCATCTTTGGAGCACAACAAATAAACACTTCATCGGAATTCATCTCTGATATCCCGAACGATTTACTGGAGAAAGAGGGCGAAAAAAATTTAATAAAAACAATTTACATATAAATAAAAGTCTGTGGTAAAATTCTCTTATGGAAAAACTGCGCTCGTATGCTAAATCCGTTCCAATTACCCTTGAATCATGGGTTATTTCTTTTGCAGGCATCGTTTTAGTTAGAACTTTCTTTGAGCAATTTTCCAGTTTTGAGCCTGGGCGCTTTGTTCTTATTGACATGCCAACTATTATTCACTATCTTGTATTTTACCTCACTACTATTGTTGTATTGATGATTATTTTGATGTCTTTTAGTAAAACAAGTATACGAGAAGTGTCTGCAATAACTATTTTTGGATTCTTTGTTATTTGGATTGCGCCAGTTGTTGATTTTAGTTCAGGAGGGGTAGGCGGACATGTGATGACTTATCTTTTTGTGTCAGGGAAGGAATTACTATTACGATTTGTAACTTTTTTTGGCGGACATATAGCCTCTGGTATTACTCTGGGTATACAAATTGAAACTTTGTTAGGAATTATTTTTTGTTATGTGTATACCTACATAGTTACCAAAAATACCTATCGAGCAATTGGGGCTAGTGTCGTTTTTTACTTTTTTATATTCTTTATAGTTTCCACTCCGTCACTTATAGTTTTATTATCAAAAACTCAANAAAGTGTTGCGGTTTCAATAACACAATCGATCATTTCNTCAAATATAATTCAAAATAACATCAACCCGAATTTCACGGCAACTAATTTGGGATTGCTTGATTTGGGTTTTAATAAGTTAATGATTGGTATCAATACTATTTTGGCAATATTTTCTGTTATGTTGTTATTTTTTCTTGGAGCGCGAGAAAAATTTATGGCTGTAATTAAAAACAGTCGACCAGAAAGAATATTTCATTTTTTCCTCTTATTTATATTGGGTGCTGCTCTTGCCAGTCCGACATGGTTCATGAATTGGATTGACATTCAAAGTTATACATTGGCTTTTATCGCATTTATCTGCGCCTGGATGTTTAGTGTTTGTCAAAATGACATCTACGATGAAAGAATCGATGCCGTATCGAATAAAGATCGTCCACTTATTGAAAAAGTGTTATCAAAAAATGATCTGGAAGTGACTTCAAAAATATTTTTAGCTTTTGCCTTACTCTCTGCTTACGCGATAAGTTATTATATATTATTTTTTACCTGCTTCTTCTTGTTCATTTATTATATTTATTCCAATCCACCACTACGCCTAAAGCGGTTTGTAATATTAAATTCATTTCTCGTTAGTCTTGTTTGTCTATCAGTCATAATGGCAGGATTTTTTCTAGTAAATTCTGATAAAGCTATCACGGCTTTTCCGTTTAACCTTGTAATAGCTATCATTATTTTCTTTTCAATGGTTTCCAATATTCGCGACATTAAAGACATTGAAGGTGATCGCACTGATGGAATAAAAACAATACCTGTGCTATTAGGAGCGCGAAAAGCAAAAAAATTAATTGCGGGAAGCATAGTCCTTTTTTTTCTCTTAATACCATTATACTTTCATCTTTCATTTCTTGTTATCCCATCGATTATTGTCAGCTTTCTTTCTTGGTATTTTATCAATGAAGAAAATTACAAAGAATGGAAGGCTTTTGTTGTGTATATGATATATCTTATTTTCATAATCGGCACTATCATTTTTAAATAATGAAAGCTAAAAAATCTTTAGGACAAAATTTCTTGAAATCCGAAACAGCACTCCAAAAAATTGTTGAAGCAGGAGAGATAAATAAAGATGATGTAATTCTAGAAATAGGACCAGGCAGGGGAGCATTAACTCTAAAACTTTTAGAAAAAAGTAAGCATGTAATAGCAGTAGAAAAAGATCGTGANCTTTTTGAATTTTTACAAAATAAATTTTCTAAAGAAATCGCATCCGGCACTCTTGTACTAGTACATGAGGACATACTGAATTTTGATATTACAAAAAATAAAATGGTTTTAAGTTTTTTGAATGGTCTGGCTGGGAGAGGGACTCAGAAAACCGAGGACCTGAAAAAAATTTCAAAACCATTTTATTTTTCTTATAAAATTATTGCAAATATTCCTTACAATATCACTGGCGCGATCTTGAAAAAGTTTTTAACTGAAACAAACCAACCGACTTTAATGGTCTTAATGGTTCAGCATGAAGTCGCTAAAAGAATAATAGCTTCTGATAAAAAAGAAAGCATCCTTTCCATATCTATTAAAGCATATGGTGAACCAAAAATGATAATGAAAGTACCAGCGCGATATTTTTCCCCCACGCCAAAGGTAGATTCAGCAATAATTGCCATAAAAAATATTTCGCGAAAAATTTTTGAAAATAATAAGATAAATGAAGACAAATTTTGGGAAATAGTGAAAAAAGGCTTTGCTCATAAAAGAAAAAAGCTTTCTTCTAATCTAAAAACTCTAAAAAATGAGAGCTCTATTCCATTAGAAAATTTAGGTAACAAAAGAGCGGAAGATCTATCACTCAAAGATTGGATTGTATTGGTAAAAATATGATACAATTACATTGTTATTAACATAAATTGGTTAAAACACAAAAGGATACTCCTTATCGTTTCCGCGGTGGTTTTTCTTATTGCACTTTTTTTTATAAAAAATAAAACACTCTTCATAAATAAAGAGATTTTTACAAGTCAGGGAATAAACCAAGATGGATTGGCTTACAATACTGAAATAATCGGCGACTTGGTAAATAGAGACGCAGACGGAGATGGAGTTTTGGACTGGGAAGAAGGATTATGGGGAACTAATCTGACAAAGAAAGATACAAATGACGATGGAGTGCCAGATAATGTTGAAATAGAAAAATTGAAAAAAGCACAAGGGCAAAGTGAGCAAGGGCAATCTTTACTTAAAGAGAGTGGGGAAAACCTAACAGAAACGGATAAATTTTCCAGAGAATTTTTTTCTACCGTAGCCACATTAAATCAAGCTGGATCGATAGATCAAACGACTGTTGATAAATTAGGCAGTTCTTTGGCTGATCACATTCAAAATACTACTCCAAAAAAAATATTTATTATTTCTGATATTAAAACCATAAACAATAACACTACTCCAGCGATACAGAATTATGCAAATACTCTAGAAAATACTTTCAAAAAACATACTATAAATGTCAGTATCCCCGATATATTAGCAGAATCCATGACAAATGATGGAGATATTGACGTTGCTGTATTGGATAAACTTGACCCAATCATCAAACACATCAAAGGGATCGTGAATGAAATGATGGTAATGAAAGTTCCGTCATCTATTTCGGTTCTTCATCTAGACGCTCTGAATAGATTTCAGAAATTAGCAGAAAATCTAAGCGATATAAAACTTGTTGATCTTGATGTTATTGTAGCAATAAGCGCCATAAGCCAATATCAAAAAAACGACGAAGAATTGAGATTGTCTCTTGAAAAATTTAAATCTGTAATCAATCAAAAATTGAACAATTGAAGAATAAGTTATATAATTAAAAGAAAAAATGCAAAATAAATGATAGCTAAAAATAAAACAATCCAAAAATTTATCTCCACGCTAATAATTATTTCAATGCTTACTCCGGCTATTTTTCTTTCTTTCCAACCAAAAAAAGCTGAGGCTTGGGGAATAGTATGGGATCCAATACATACAGCGGTAACCGTTAAAATTGTCGTGCAAGAAATTTTTAAACAATTTTTGATGATTTTAGCTAGAAGATTATTAAATAAAATGACACATAG
>C687J35174_10007875_pt1 | contig 13632 bp, 9 predicted proteins | sample RifCSPhighO2_01_FD_35174 | JGI IMG/M metagenome (IMG submission 35174) | reverse complement strand
GCCGGAGCAAAAGTTGTTTTGGTTGATATCTCGCTGCCAGATTGCCAGAATGTTGTTGAGGAAATCAAAAAGCAAAGAGGGGAGGCTATTGCCGTAAGATGCGATGTCAGTAAAAAAGCGGAAATTGATAATGTGGTTGCCAAAACTCTTGAAAAATTTAGAAAGATAGATATTTTAGTAAATAATGCCGGTATTTTCCCGTTTGAGCCGTTTTTACAGATGCCCGAGCAAAATTTTGAAAAAGTAATTGATGTAAACTTGAAAGGGTACTTTTTAATGGCTCAAGCTTGCGCCAAAGAAATGGCTAAACAAAAATATGGGGTGATTGTAAATATCGCATCAATTGCCATGGGGCAGGTTGGCGTTGGTTTTGCCGGATTAACCCATTACTGCGCCTCAAAGGGAGGGATTGTCGCAATGTCGCAGGCAATGGCTTTGGAATTGGCTCCTTTGGGAATTCGGGTAAATTGCATTGCTCCGGGAGCAATTGATACGCCGGGTGTGGCGGCTTCAAAAATGGATCCCAAAGTATTGGAGGCGATGATAGCGCCGGTTCCTATGAAAAGAATGGGCAAGCCGGAAGAAATTTCTAACGCGGTATTATTTTTGGCATCAGACGAGTCTTCATATATGACTGGAAGCACAATGGTTGTTGACGGCGGTTGGGTGGCAGGGTAGAATAGTCTTAGAATAAAAAGTAAGGTCGAATCCATAAATAAAAATTAGAAATTAAAAATTTAAAAATATGACAGAAGGTTATTGCGTAAAATGCAAAACAAAAAGGGAGATGAAAGACGCAAAAGAAGTTGAAATGAACGGCAAGGGTGGCAAAAAGCGCTCGGCAATGAAGGGCGCCTGCTTGGTTTGTGGAACAGGAATGTATAGAATCTTAGGTTTAAAGAAGTAGAATTGTTTAAAACACCGGCACTCACCGGTGTTTTTTTGCCTGCCTGCCGGCAGGCAGGTTATATTGTATAAATGTCGAAAAAGATTATTTTACTTATTGCTGCAGTTTTGACCTTTTTGAATTTTGTTTGCTGGAGGGAAGTTTTTGGCCTGCAACAAAAGCAGTATTTGATGGTTGCTTTTTTGGATGTAGGGCAAGGGGATTCGGCTTTTATAAAAACTCCACAGGGGCATCAGATTTTAATTGACGGTGGTCCCGGCTCATCTGTTTCGGAAAATCTGTCCTCATTAATGCCTTTTTGGGATAGAACGCTCGATCTTGTTATTTTGTCTCATCCGGAAAAAGATCATATGCAGGGGCTTTTAGGAGTTTTACAAATTTACAAAGCAGATTATATTTTATGGACGGGAGTTAAAAAAACATCGGCCGAATATAACCATTGGATGAAAATTTTGGCCGAACAAAAAGGTTTGGGAGCTAAAATAGTAATTGCCGGGGCAGGGCAAAAAATAAAAGCAGGAAATGTTTTAATCGACACGATTTATCCTTTAGATAGCGTTGAGGGCCAGGAATTAAAAAATACATTAAATGACACAAGCGCCGTTTTAAAAATAATTTTTGGTGAAAACTCTTTTTTATTCACGGGAGATATAAGCTCTATCGCAGAAAAGGAAATCGTAAACACGTACGACGACATTACAACAGATGTTCTTAAGGTTGCTCATCACGGGTCAAAATACTCAACATCAGATTTATTTTTACAATCAGTTATGCCAAGGGTCGCGGTTATCGAGGTGGGAAAAAATTCATATGGTCATCCAACCCCTGAAACTTTGCAAAGATTAGAAGATATTGGGGCAAGGGTCTTGAGAACTGACCAATTAGGTGATATAACAATACTATCCGACGGCAATAATATTTATATAAAATAATTAAACAGCGAAAGGTGTTACTAACGTAAATCAGACCCGAAATGTACCCGCAACCATCTTACAAAAAATATATAGAAGGTTGTAAGATATATCTGGGTCTGATTTCCGAAGCAATCGTGTTCGCCTCGCTCACACGACCGTGAAAGATTTAGATTTTCCAATATTTAAAACAAAAAGCGAGCAATACAAAAAATTTGACTTGACTGACGCTAAACAGCGCCAGGAATATTTTGAATACAAAGCAGGACCGGAAATCAAAAAGCTAAAGGAGTATTTAGAAAAAAACACCTTTATTGCTTATTTAATGGGTAAAAAATCTTCGGGAAAGGGGACTTACGCTAAGATGCTAGCTGAAATTGTTGCTCCCGACAGAATCGCGCACTTTTCTATAGGAGATATGATAAGGTCTTTTGACGAGGTTATAAAAGACCCAGAAAAAAGAAAGGAGATGGAAGATTTTTTGAAGAATAATTATAGAGGATTTTTGTCTTTGGAGGATATAATGAAATCATGGGATGCCAGGTCAACAAAAACACTTTTGCCAACGGAATTGATTTTAGCCCTTGCCAAAAGGGAAATTTCAAAACTTGGCAGAAAGGCAATCTTCATTGACGGCTTTCCACGTGATATCGATCAAGTTTCTTATGCTTTGTTTTTCCGAGACCTTATTGACTATAGACAAGATCCGGACGTTTTTATTCTAATAGACGTTCCGAGCTCTGTTATTGATGAAAGAATAAAATACAGGGTAATTTGTCCTTTATGTAATACTTCCAGGAACTTAAAGCTTTTAGCTACAAAAAATGTTGAATATGACGAATCTGAGAAAAAGTTTTATTTGTTATGTGACAATTCTGCTTGCAAGGGATCGAGAATGGTTACAAAAGAGGGAGATGAGCAGGGGATAGCCCCGATAAAAGAGCGCCTAGACAAAGATGAAATATTAATAAAAGAAGCATACAATTTACAGGGAATACCAAAAGTCCTCTTAAGAAATGCGATTCCCGCTGATAAGACCAAAGACGTTACAGATGATTACGAAATAACTCCAGAATATGTTTATAATTATGACGAAAAAGATAAAAAAGTTATTGTGACTGAAAAGCCGTGGGAAGTTAACGATGACGAAGGAAATGCCACAAACAGTTTGATGCCGCCTCCGGTTGTCGTTTCGTTGATAAAACAACTGGTAAAAGCCCTTGACCTGTAATTTTAAAGAGTTAAAATAAAGGCAGCTCTGATGTCTCGAATTTTCTAAACAAACTTTTTTACAGGAGCTCGAATTCGTTATGACCGTGGTTATGGCGTGAGGGCACCTACTTAGATTTATTAGAAATCTATAGAGGCATTAGGGCGGCAAAAAGTCGGCAACTATGGTTGTCGATTTTTTGTTGTGGGAGCTAGTATGTATTTTTTTGTGTAAAAACTTTCTTGTTATTTTTTTATCTAGTGGTGTATAATAAATAAACAAAAAATTAAAGCGTAGAACAAAAACTTATGCCAGAAGAATCTTTTATTTTAAGGACCTGTGATTTTGTCACAAAAAATAGTATTTTTGCGCTAATTTTTTTGGTGCCTCTTTTTTTCTTGCCATGGACAAGCGATGTGCTGGATTTTAATAAACAGGCGGTCTTGCTAGTGTTGGTGTTTCTTTCTCTTTTTGCCTCTATGCTAAAAATTTTAGTATCAGGCAGATTAGAATTAAGGAAAAGTGTCGTGCATATAGTTGTGGGAGTTCTGTTTATAGTATATCTTTTGGCGACAATTTTTTCTGTGTACGGGCGTGGAAGTTTTTGGGGACAGCCTCAGCTCGCATCCGAAAGTATGATTACCGTAACCTGTCTGGTATTTCTTTATTTCTTGGTGAGTAATGTTTTTTTGAGAAAAGATATTCTTGCATCGGCGATTGTTCTCTCTTTGTCGGCAGTTATCGCAGAATTTATTGGAGTGTTTCAACTTTTTGGTTTGTTTATCGTGCCTTTAGACTTTGCTAAATCGGTTGCTTTTAGCACGATAGGGTCTAGCGGGAGCTTTGGTCTTTTCTCGGCGATACTTCTTCCCTTAGCAATAATATTGTTTATTTTTATTAAAAAATGGTGGAGAGCGCTGTTTCTTTTTCAAATAATTCTTTCAACGGCGGTATTGTTTTTGGTTGACTACAACGCGGTCTGGTGGGTTGTAGTTGCGGGCGCGAGCGCGCTTGCCTTTGGGATAATAAGAGGGAAACTCTTTGACGGAAGGTGGATGGCCCTGCCAATGTTTTTCTTTACTATTGCTCTGTTTTTTATAATATTGAGTCCGCAAATAACCGGAATAACTCAAAAAGTGAGCGAGGTTTATATTTCCCCCAAAGCTGCCTTCAGCATAACCATGCAGGCAATAAAAGAGAGGCCGATTTTAGGTTCTGGTCCCGGAACTTTCGGATATAATTTCTCAAAATTTAAGAGCGCTGATTTTAGCAAAACATCTTTGTGGACAGTTATTTTCAACAGGCCGTCATCTGAAATTTTGAACAGTTTGGCTACGACGGGCGTATTGGGATTTTTGGCGCTACTGGCTCTCGTAGTATTTCCAATTTTTTATGGTATTAGGTTTCTAATCAATAGAAATAATTTTGAGAGCACGGACGAAAACGAGAAAATTTATAATATTTTATTTTTAGGGATTTTCGCCGCCTTAATAGCGGAAAGTGTGGCGCTATTTATTTATAGTTTTAATATCCCGCTAGATTTTCTTTATTTTTTAACGTTAGCCTCATTGGTTAGCCTTATCTTTAAAGATAAAAAGGAGTACAATCTAAAACCGTCATCTGTGTTCACATTAATAATAACGTTTGCTTTTACCTTGGTATTTATTTTCGGCGTCGGCATTTTGGCGTTAAACGGCCAGAGATATATTGCCGAAGCGAATTATAATGCCGGTTTGACCAAATATCAGGTGGGACAAAAAGAAGAGGGTATGAAAAAACTAGAAATGGCTGCCAGTTTAAATCCGGGGTCAGATCTCTATTTTAGGCAGTTGTCGCAGGCCTATGTTTCAGCCGTTCGGGACGCAGTGGCTTCTTCTGCTGATTCACAGTCTGTCCCAAGCGACGAAGAAAAAGCGAGAATTCAAATGCTTATTTCAAATTCTGTGAATGCCGCTAAAATAGCAACTGACATTAATCCAAACGATACCAACAACTGGTCTTCGCGCGGATATGTTTATCAAAGCCTTCTCGGTGTTTTAGACGACGCCTCAAAGTGGGCGATCGAGTCTTATGAATCTGCTTTAGGGCTAGATCCAAACAGTCCTTATTTGTTTGCCCAGGAAGGAAGCATCTATCTTTTTGATGCTTTAAGCCCGGCGTCAAAACAGCTTGATCGGAAGGACGAATTTTTGGCACAGGCGAAAGAAAAGTTGGAAAAGGCGGTTTCTTTAAATCCGAACTATTCTAATGCTTTGTATTCCTTGGGCATTGCCTATGACGCATTAAAACAAAAAGACAAGGCCATAGAAATGTTTACCGCCCTACAGAAACTGGATCCGCAGAATCCAGATATACCAAAAATTTTAGATACGCTGAAAGCGGGAAAGTCAATATTAAAAACAGCGCCCCCTCCCACTGAAGCTCCGCCAAGCGCGAGTGGCAGTACTGTAGAAAATCTACAGCCCTTAAGCGATACTGGTACGAGTGAAGAGATCGGCCGATAATGCGCGCATTTCAAAAAATAGTTATCCACAGCTAGCATCCTTGCTAAACATCTCTTGTGGGGATAAGATGAATAAAAATACTGGAGAGTAAAAATAATTTTATTATTAAATACATAAATTATTATATGTTAATTCACAAGCACAAGAATAAAAAGTTTTTCATAAAAGCTGTCAGCGCCTCTTTTGGCGCTCTTTTAGTTTGCGCCGTGGCTTTTGTATTGTTAGAGCCGGCGGTTACCAATGCTGTGGCAGATTCGGCAACAGTTACGGCGACAGTATCAGAAGAAGTAACTATATCATCTCCGTCCGACGCTAATTTCAGCGCCTCCATTCCCGGTGTTACGGGCAACCCCGGCGCTCCAGTAACAGCTAGCTTGACGTGGACTGTCAAAACAAACAACGATACAGGGTTCAATTTAAAGGTTAAAGCCTCGCAGGCAAACGCATTGTACAAAGACGGAACATATTATTTTACAGATCATACCACAACTCCCTCATATGGATGGACTGCGGCGACCTCCACCGCGGCTATCTTTGGATTTACAATAGATGCGGCAACGGCAGCTGATGTGGTGGCCGCCTTCCACGATACCGGCTCGGCGTGCGGAAGCGGAGCTAATGATGGAGGATGCTGGTCCGGCTTTAATAGCACCACAGATATTGACGTAATTAACAGGACATCAGAAACAACCGCAAGCGGAGAAGCTGAGGTTATAAACTTTCAGGCAGAGTCAAATGGAAAACTCTTAGAGGATGGCAGTTATGTTGCAACAATAACTGCGACTGCAGCTCTTAATTAATTGTAAAAAATATTTTAAAATGAATAAACTAATTGTATTTTTTTCAATCCTGCTAGCGGTTTTCTTCTTTGGGGGGGTAAATACGGCATCTGCTTATATGATAGAAGAGTTAAACTTTAGCAACGAAGGCGATATAGTCGTTGGACCGGGCAAAACAGAGGTTTTTATGGATCCGGGAACCCAATATACAAAAGAAATTATTGTAAGCAACAGAAGCGGGATGGACAAGGTGGTCGATATTTCTGTAGAGGACTTTGAGGGTTCTATTGATGCTAATGGTTCTATCAAATTTCTAGGAGAAAATAGAAGCCCATATTCCTTAAAAGATTATGTTAAGCCGGAAATCAGCCAGATTATTTTGCATCATGGCCAACGATTAAGGTTGCCGGTTGATATTTCTATTCCAGAGGGCGTCGAGCCCGGAGGATTGTATGGAGCCGTAATGGTGTCAGCGTCCAACGTAAAAGGGGCGGAGGATCAGGTTACGGCGGGTACGGCTGCTGGAAAGGTGGCTATTATAACGCGAGTGGCCTCACTTTTTTTTGTGAGAGTCAGCGGGGATGCTCTTGAGGAGGGGTCGCTTAAAAGTTTTAACGCAGATAAAAATTTCTATGAAAAGGGTCCGGTTTCTTTTAAGATAATTAACGAAAACACCGGCAATGTCCACCTTTCTCCTTATGGTACTATTGATATTAAAAATATTTTGGGCTCACAGGTTGGAAACGTAGAGCTTGACCCGTGGTTTGTAATGCCAAAATCAGTGAGGACTAGAGAGGTAAAATGGAATAGTGATTTTCTTTTTGGCAGATACACCGCCATAATTACCTTGAATAGGGGATATGAAGATATTATTGATACTGCATCATTCACTTTTTGGGTTATTCCGTGGAAGTTAGTTTCTATTGCTGTTATAGGATTGATTCTATTTTTATTGTTTATTATTTGGCTTGTTACTCATCTTGAATTTAAAAAGGGTCCAAAAAAAACTGAACCACCGATGTCAAATCAGCCGACGCCTTCTTCCCCGCCTCAACAGATGTAGGGCTAAAACTATGCCTAAATTAATAAAATATTTCTTGGTAATTATACTTGTTTTCGCCGAGGGTTATCTGGTGATATCTTTGGTGGGAGGAGATATGAGCAAGAAAAAGGAAATAGAAAAATCCTGCGATCAAAAATGTACCTATAGCCAAAACTCTTATATGTGGGAGTTTAACGGAGAAAACGCAGTGAGGGGCTTTACCACAAAGGACGAATGTAACAACCATTGTATCAGGTTTGAACAGGGATTTGTTTATAGCTCGGTATTAGATGCTAAAAACTTTCTGGGTTCTTTGCTGAGAAGATAATTAATTAAAAACAAATTTAAAAAAGAAGGCAACCGCCTTCTTTTTTTATATCAATCTGTTGGAAAATGCGTGGTCGGTGGAAATTATTTGTGGTACAATACAAAAAGGAAAAAGCGTAAATAAATGGAATTTTTTGGATTAAAAATAAAAACTGCTGTAATGTTTGTAGCGCTTGTTTTAGCTACGGCGGTTTTCTGGGGTCCGATATTGGCCATTGAGATGCAAAGCTCAAATTATACAATACAATCGGATGACTCTTCTGGCGCTGGTGGATTATCCTCAACCGTAAACTATATATTTAGAGACACGTTGGGCGAGGTCTCTACCGGACGGATTGAGGGAACTTCATATAAACTAAGGGCGGGATTTCAGGAAATGCAGGAAGACTATTTAACCGTATCGGCTCCCGGCGACATAGGCCTTGTTCCTGATATTCCGGGTATTTCCGGTGGAACGGCCGATGGGAGCGCAACGTGGACGGTAATCTCAGATAATTCAGCCGGTTTTAATATGAAAATTAAAGTTGCCACAGATCCGGCAATGAAGTTGGACGGCAGTTATTATTTTGATGACTTTACTCCTGCGTCAGCTGGAGTTCCAGATTATGACTGGAGCGTGGCTTCAAATAACGCGGAATTCGGCTTTACAGTAGAGCCGGAAACAGATGGAGACGCGGTACAAGCCTTTTTAGACAATGCAAGCGATGCCTGTAACCAATCGTCGGGAAGCCAAACAATAAACAAGTGCTGGTTGGATTTTAATGGGACAACAGATGTTGATATAATAGACAGAAACACCAGAACCGGCGCGTCCGGAGAAGATGAAGTTATTAAATTTCGCGCCCAGTCAAATGCAAAATTTATGTTAGAAGGCGCGTATAGCGCGGTAACAACGGTAACCGTGGCGTCAAATTAATTTCATATGAAATTTCCTGTAAAATTATTATTGCTATGTTCGATTATTTTTTTCGCCACGCCGTTTTTATATGGCAGGGCCTTGGCAGTATCTGACGAAGCAACGATAAATTTAGAGGTTACAGGTTCTTGTAATAGCAACGGAGTTTGCGAATCGGCGCTGGGGGAGAGTTCGGCCAGTTGTTCGGCTGATTGCGGTTGTAATAATGATGGAACTTGTCAAACAGAAAGAGGAGAAAATGATCAAAACTGTATTTTAGATTGTTATTCTGCGCCGGAAGACGGGGTTATCGGGGGCGGAGGCGGTGTTTTTACCCCTTATATCCAAAACATATTTATTGAGAATGTAACCCCTAACTCAGCGTCTGTTTCTTGGCGGACAACAAAACCGGCTTTTTGTTACCTTTTTTTTGGCGAAACAACAGAATATGAAAAAGAGACCACTTCTGAGACGCAATTTAAAATTGATCATTCGGTTAAACTAACAAGCCTTACAGTCTCTACTGTCTATCATTTTAAAATTAGCTGTAATGATACAGCTGGTTTTTTAGCAGAAACGGGGGATTATTCTTTCGGTACTTTGTCTGTTTTAAATAATGTCAGCAATTTAAAAATTTCAATCGGCAGTACGCGCCTTACATTGACATGGGACAATCCTTCGGATTTAGATTTTAGTAAAGTAAGAATATTAAGGAGCACAGATTTTTATCCAACCGAACCGAATCAGGGCAAGATTGTTTACGAAGGGGATGGTAACCTTTTCATTGATACTAATTTAACAAACGGAGTCAAGTATTATTACACTATTTTTACCTATAATATAGCAGGAAATCACTCTTCTTCGGGAGCCATAGTTTCAGGAATTCCTCAGGCAGAGCCGATTATGTCACCGTCGACAATTATTTCTCCAAGTACGCCTCCGGCCGGATGGGAAATGTTTTTTGGTGAATTTAATTTTTTCGTTGAAGACGAAGACATTGTTTGGGTTGGGAAAACAACTATAAAAACTTCCGCTCATAAGCAACTGCTTGTTTCAATATATGACAGACAATTACCTCCGCGCGCAAAAACAATAATATTTACCTTAGAAAAAGATAACGAAGCGTTTTCTTTTATTTTAAGTTCAGACGAAGCCAAAATTTTACATGAAGCAGCTATCCCTCCAACATTGGGTGCGGGAAATTATTCTATAATAATTTCTATATTTGACCAGGCAAACGAATTAATAGGCGAGACAAGGGGCGAGTTAAGATTGGGCAGGGCCACACCTGTCTTTCAATTTCGCTGGTATTATGAGTTGCCGATATATATTATAGTTCTATTGATTGCGGTTATTTTGATTATTTTCGGCCTTGAAAAAGAGCGCGATATTTTTGATGCGATAAAACGCAGGAAAACGGATAGAAATAATAAAATATAAGCAAAATTAACCCAAAATGTTAGCCGTATTGCGAGCAAAAGACTGTGGAAATTATCCACAGTTTTTTGATTTGTTTTTATGATATAATAACAGAATGCCAAGGTTTCTAAGTTTGGGATAGCTTTGGTTAACTAAAAATAAAATTGTACATAATTTAAGAGACTTAAAATTGTATTTATTGAGATGAAGCAGGCCATAAAATACATGGCTATTGGGATTGTTGCTGGCATCGCCGTCGGCGGATTTGCGCTGTATGCGGGCGCTTCTTTTAATGAACAAATAAATTATCAGGGAAAGTTAACCGACGCGAATGGCGTGGCGGTGGCAGACGGCCAGTATTGTATGAAATTCCGGTTAATGGATGCGCTAACAGTCGGAAACGAATTGTGGAATGAAACTTGGACTGCCGGCACGTCAAAAGTTTCTGTAGCAAGCGGATTGTTTTCAATAATGCTAGGAACACATGTTTCTCTTTCGAGTCTTGATTTAAATAATGCTTCGCGATATTTGGAGGTGCAATTTGATCCCGGGTGCGACACAACCTATGAAGAGGTTTTTGCGCCTAGAAAACAATTTGGCGCTGTGCCAGCTGCCTTTGAGGCAAAGCAATTAGGAGGAAATACCTGGGCGGTTCCAGGGGCGATCGGCTCTACAACTCCAAACTCTGGCGCATTCACGTCGCTTTCCGCTTCCAGCACTTTAACAACCTCAAATGGATCTATCCTGTCTTCGGCAGCCGGGGTTTTAACTTTGGGCGGTTCGGGTGGGTCATACAACGAAAATCTTACTTTGGACTTTGAGACAACCTCAAATAGTGTTGGTATCGGAACGGGCACTGGCGTAACTGGGCTTAATCTCGGGTCTTTAGGCATTACTACTTCCGGCGCAATCGGCGGGGGCGCAATAACGGGAACATCTTTTGTCATTGGAGCTAACACTATTTCTTCATTTGCCAACCTTGATTCTTTGGCTGACTTGTATTATTCCTCCACTTCGTTTGTTAAAATGACTGGGGCAGGGACGTTTGCCCTAGACACTAACTCGTATGTGACTTCTGAAACTGACCCGGTATATATCTCATCGAGTTGGTATACCACTACCAACAACTCTGTTAACTGGGACAGCGTGTATAGTAATTGGGGCAGTTATAGTCCAAGCAGTTTTGTTCCTTACACAGGAGCGTCAAGTTCTGTGGATTTGGGCTCCCAAACGCTTACCACCTCTGGCCTGGGAACGTTTTCTGGCGCGGGAGGAGTCAAGACCGATTTAATCCAAGGAGCCGGGGCTAACCACATAGACATCGGAAATACTACTTATGGAGCCCATATATTAGCTGAATTGCAGGTTGACGGAAATCTTACTGTCGGGAAAGCGGCAGTCGGGGTAGATTATACTTTAACCTTTAATGGAGAATCAGATGACGGTGTAATAACCTACGATGAGGATAATAATCTTTTTAACCTTGCCGACACAAAAATTTCTACAACAGGAACATTGGGCGCTGGGGCTATCACCGGCACGTCATTTGTCATTGGAGCTAACACTATTTCTTCATTTGTTAATCTTGATTCTTTGGCTGACTTGTCTTATTCCTCTACTTCGTTTGTAAAAATGACTGGGGCAGGGACATTTTCATTGGACACAGCCACTTATGAGCCGTATTTTGGATATGGGACTTATTTGAATCAAGCTGTTTTGACATCATCAGCTCCAAGTTTCTCGGGTTTGACATTGAGCATGGCTTTGAATATGGGCAGCCAATTTATTTATCTCGGCTCGTCAAGTTCTTACATTTATTCATCGGGAGGAGGCATTGACCTGGTGGCTGGCGGCGGCTACCACACAACTATATATAACGATTTGACAGCTATTGGAGGCGTAACCGCGGCTTCATTTGTCATCGGAGCCAACACAATATCTTCATTTGCCAACCTTGATTCTCTGGCCGATTTGTCGTATGCTTCGGCATCCTTTGTTAAGATGACAGGCGCCGGAACTTTTGCTTTAGACACAGCTTCTTATTTGGCAAATCCGATGGATGCCATAGGTCAAATTATTTATGGCGGAGCGTCTGGCGCGCCAACAAAATTGACTGCGGGTTCGTCGGGTCAAATTTTGCAAAGCGGAGGGGCGGGGGCGCCGGCCTGGACGACAGCAACGTTTCCTGCGACAGCAACTGGCACAGGAACTATTTTACGAGCCGACGGTACTAATTGGGTGGCAAGTACAGCTACTTATCCTACAACCACAACAGCAAACCAAGTTTTGTATTCAACAGCGACTAGTGTGGTTGGCGGAAGCGCCAACCTTACCTTTGACGGCACAAATTTGCAAGTTGCGGGAGCGGGCGCTTCTCAAATCCTTTCATCCAGCGGACTGATATTGTTGGGTGGAACAGGCCAGACATATAACGAAGATTTGACTTTTGATTTTGAAACAACTGCAAACGAAGTGGCGCTGACTTCAAGCACCGGAGTTACTGTTTTAGATTTTGGAACAATTGCTTTAAGCTCCGGTTCTTATATTTCCGGCACGCCGATTATTTCGTCAGTTGTAGGGTCCGGCCCCCCGGGGACTTCGCCAGCTGATGGAGCGATGATAATTGATTCCGGAGATGGCGGAAGATTATATATAAGATATGGNAGCGCCTGGCATTATATTGCCCAGACTGCCGGNTTNCAAATACCTGATTTTGAAACAACAGATCCAATTTCCGGAGATAAAATGGAAGAGGGAGATATTGTTTTAGGAATGCTAAACCAAACATTTGATGACGGGGCGATGCACGGCGTTTGGGTAAAATGGGACAGCGTAAAGGAACAGCTATTAGCTGAAGCTCGTGGCGAATTATCGCAGTCCGGCGCGCTGGGGTCTGGATCTGTTAGCGGAGTTTCAACAGAAACGTTGGCAGACAGGGTGGCAAACATTTTAGCCTCAATAGGAATTTCGGTTAAAGATGGAGTCGCAAGTATTACGAATTTGGTAACCGAAAAGATTGCAACTAAAACGGCGAGAATTGAAAAATTGGAAATGGTTGATTCTGCGACTGGCGATATATATTGTACATGGGTTAAAGACGGAGAATGGCAAAAAGTAAAAGGAGATTGCGGTTCTCTTGCCGTTGCTAACGCTGACATCCAGCCATCTGAGCAGGAGGCGGTGGATCAGCAAATTGACGATGCGGTTTTACAAATTCAGCAGGTTGCGCAGGAAACTCAAGACGCAATTACGCAATCAGCAAACGACGCTGTTTCGCAGGTGCAACAGCAAATACAAGAACAAGTTGAGCAGGTTGCCCCAACCCCAACTCCAGCTCCAACTTTAACTCCGGGAGAAACATCTGAACCGGAGATTTTTGATATTGTATCAATAACTTCCGTAAGTGATATTGGTGTTGAATACGGCACAGATATTACCTCGGTAGGTCTGCCACAAACAGTTTCCGTTACGTTGTCTGATGATTTAACTCAAGATGTTGCAGTAACATGGGATGGAGGAACGCCCACTTATAATGCCAATGCGCCGGGCGCATATCTTTTCTCCGGAAATCTTTCGTTATCAGAAAATGTAACAAACACGAATAATCTTATGGCTAGTGTAAATGTGGCGGTTGCAGA
>C687J35174_10007871_pt1 | contig 13639 bp, 13 predicted proteins | sample RifCSPhighO2_01_FD_35174 | JGI IMG/M metagenome (IMG submission 35174) | reverse complement strand
TGGCTCATGGTAGAAGAATTCAAACCGTATCTCTACCAGAGAACCATACAAATGCAAGAAGTCGGGCAGGTTGTCTTTGATGTACAAGTATTCAGGTTCAAAGCGCCTTGGGTGGCAGCTTGAGAATACAAGGCCGCGGTCTTTGGCGTCGGAGATAACCTTACGTCCCTCGTAGTCAAAGATCCCTTCCCAAAGAGGCTTTTCGCACAGGACATGCACTCCGGCGTTGACCATGGTCTGAGAAAGCTCGAGGTGGGAATTGTGCGGCGTGCAAATGACAGCGGCATCCAATCCATCACCACCCACAAGACGGCTAGACAAGTTAGATACCTTATCGGTAGCTACGCCTTGCCAGGCGTACTTATCAAGAAAAGTCTGAGCGCGATCTTTGTTCGTGTCCACAGCGGCAACAACATTGAACATATCTGGCATTTTGGCAACGACATCAGCATGGAATACAGCATGTCCACCACAACCGACGAATCCAAGATTGATTCTTTTTGCCATATTAGTTTTTAAAGACCGCCTATATTATATCACAAAACTTAACAATGTCCACTTTACGGCTGTACTGATAAAATAGAAAATTGATTTATGGATATATCAATATTTTTAGCAAAAGCTTGGGGGCTGTACTTGGTCATAATAAGTTTGGCCTTCTTGTTTAATAGAAGCCTTCGCAAAAGGGTAGCCAACCTTTTGGAAAACGAAGGCGTGTTCTTACTAAGTGGCTTGGTCGGTTTGGTGTTCGGCATTCTCCATGTATTGGCACACAATATATGGGTTAAGGATTGGCGGGTGGTCGTTACTATTCTTGGTTGGTTTCTTTTGGCCAAGGGTGTCTTGCGGGTCGGTTTCACTGGCCCGAGCCTGAGAGCCTCTCAGAAACTGGTCGCCAAAAAAGGCTCGATTTGGTTTATCATCGTCTTTCTAGCGGTGGGAGCATTTCTCCTCTGCAAAGGTTTCTAAAAAATCCGCCGCATTAGATGTGGCGGATATAATCCTCAATTTGTTTGGGGACGAATCCCTCGAGTTTTAGCTTGTGGGATATAAGTTCCCGGATTGCCGTTGAACTGATGTGTAAGTATTCTTGGGAGGCGGGGATATATATCGTGGGAACATTTCTGGCAAGTTTTTTATTTATAAGCGTCATTTGGAATTCTAAGTCAAAATCTGATGACGAGCGCAGGCCGCGGATGATAACTGCATCATGGCGAGCCGCATAATCTACAAGCAATCCGGAAAATACTGCGATTTTGATGTTTGGCGCCGGGACAGCCATGCTCATCATGAACACTCTGTCTTCCAAGCTGAACATCGGTTTTTTATTGGCATTTGTTCCGATTGCCCATATTATTTTATCGAATATTTTTGAAGCTTTTCCTAATATATCTAAATGTCCAAGATGAACAGGATCAAAACTGCCTGGATAAATAGCGGTTATCATATGATCAATCCCCAAAGGCATAGAAGGTGGATGGTATTATCAGTGACCGTGTAGACAATGCAAGTGAAAGCAATGTCGAACTCTCTAAATTTGTCATTTGAGTTGTAAGCGGACTCGAATGTCCGTCCACGGATAAGCTTCAACCAATAAGAGGCAAGCGACCAGCGGTCGACAATCCAGTGGGGGATGAATACGAGCAGCCATATGATTGGATCGGTTGTCTGCATCATTGCACAGACAGCGATGGTATAAAGGAGAACGTGAATGGTACACATTTTGAATCCACGCCGTGTGGGCTCGGACTTTTGAAGAGCCATGTTTTTGGATTGAAGGAGATAGTCGCCAATCAAATGTCCCAATAATGCCTTGATAAATAATGTTTCCATATATTTGCTTTTAAGTTCCTAACTTAAATCTACTCCCGAAAGGGTGGTCAGCGTCGGATTTAGCGCCGAGAAAAATACGGAGTTATTGATAAAGCCTCTTCTGGCGCGGATTACTTATGCGGTAAACTGTCGACATTTTTCGACAGTTATGGTATATTGGGTAGACACCACACATGAATGATACAGAACACTATTTAAAAGATCTGGGCTTAAGTCCTTCAGAAATACGGGCTTATGTCGCTTTGACTAAATTGGGCGAAGCTCCAGCATCCCAAGTTGCCAAAGCCGCAGGCATGCCCCGGACTACGGCTATTTCAATTTTGGAAAAGCTAAAGGAAGACAACTTAGTTTCAAGCCATAAGTACCGAGGCAGATATTTTTATTGGATAGAGTCGCCGGATGTTTTTGTCGAAAGCTTGCTTTCGAGGGCCGAAGTCGCCAAAGAGATGAGCTTGTCTTTGAAGGACCTCTACCGCGCTGACGGCACTTTCCCGGCTACGGAAATATATGATTCTCAAAAAGGGATAAGGTCATTTATCGAAAAATTGCTCGGCAGTTTAAAAACTGGATCCGTAATTTATACGATTGAATCGCCTGGCAAGGGCAACTACTCGAAGATATATCCGGAGAAGATAGAGAAGACTATACTTTTACAGAAAAAGAAAAAAAGAATAAACACGCTCTCATTGATCCCTAATGGCAGTTACAAATTAATCGATAATTTTAAATTGGATAGCCAGGACATAACCATAAAAGAGCTTCCGGCAGGATTTGATTTTTCTTCCTCAGTTTGGCTTGTTGGCGACAAGCTGGTGCATTTTTCTGGCAACCCACCGTATATCGCTGCGATACGCCATGAAAAAATAGTCGAAAGCATGAAAAATCTATTCGACTTTCTTTGGAGTATTTCGAAACCTTGCAAATAGCCTTAATTTCTGATAATATTAGGGGACAATCATGAATACGAAAAAGTTAAATTTGAATTTTTGGCATTATTACTCAATATTTCCTCGTGAAAGAGGGTTGAGTTAATGTCGCTACTTTTTTAAACTTTTGACATGAATTTAGCCCCCTCTCACGAGGGGGCTTCTGTTTTGGGAGCTCAGTTCTTTAAAGGCAAAATACCATGAAAAACATGGACAGACTCTACTCCTACTTTGTTAACAGCCAACCGAATGCAGTTATAGCTCAAACAATAGGCATTGAAGTAGAAACGTCTTTTGTAAATCAGCAAGGCAAGCCAATTACCCTGGATCAATCCCAAAAAATATTAAGAACGATGTGTGAAAAGCACGACTGGTATGTTCGGCAGTTTAAAGGAAACTTGATTTCGGAGATAGGTGATGGGGTGGGAAATAAAATTCTCTATGAGCTTGGCAGGCAGAATCTTGAGTTAGCTTCGAAGCCAGATAATAGGAAATTGACACTTTCATTTATGAGCCGCGCTTTGGAAACTTTGCATCGAGCGGCGTATAAACACGAGGCGTTTCCATTCTTTGGGCCAGTCTTAGATACCCAAGAAGACTTACTTGTTATTCCAGATGAGCGGGATGCGATTTGGCTCGAACTAGACGGTAGAGAAGCTTTGGAATTGTTGGCGCGTACTTCGGCTGTCCAGTTTACATTTTCAGTTTCACCGCATGTCGCTATTGGGTATTTAAACAAGCTTGGCTGGAAAATAGATTCATTCCTCAAAGATTATCCGCAGGAAGAAAATTGGCAAAAATATATCAAAACTTCTAAGGCCGGATATTTTCCTACCAGATATGGCGGACCACTTTTGTTCCAAGATATACATGACTACTGTAATCAGCTAGCTAAGCATGAGGTTGTAGTTGGACCGAAGCTTGTACCGTTCAATGAAGTTGAGAATTTGGATATACCTCTTTTTCTTCGTTCAGTTTGGTGGTACTTCAGACTTAGGCGCTACGGTACTACATTGTGTATTGAAGTCAGGCCCTTGCCGAGGCTCGGAGATGATAAGATAGAAAAACAACTTGAGTTTGTGCTTGGTATTTTGTCAAAACCTTAATATGATTGGAGAAGGGATGTCACACGACGACTCTTCTCCAATCCAATAACATGAGACAAAAAAATAAAAAATTAAAAATACTATTTCTTGATATATTGACCGATGACACTGAGCGCAGGAAAGAAATAGAAGAAAAAATCTATGGTGGAGGCACTTATGCTGAAACAATGAGAAATGCTTTAGGTTTAGGAAAAAACCAATTCTTTGCTTACGATGCTTCTCGTGGCAAATTACCAAACCCCAGAGACTACTCGGCGATCATTAGCGGCGGTTCAGTAAAAGATCCAGTAAGTGGACAAGAAAAGCCTTGGATGAGGAGGGTATATAAATTTATTAGACAAGCTCAGAAAGACAAAATTCCATTTTTGGGCATATGCGGCGGATTGCAGTTTGCTGTCAGGGCTTTGGGCGGGGAAGTGATTTACAATCCAAGAGGGAGGAATTTTGGAAATTCAATCACGCAACTTGCAAACAATGGCAAAGCAGACTTATTGTTTGAGGGTTTGCCTGGCAAGTTTGTCGTTAAGTCGAGTCACAGGTGTATAGCCAAAGAATTGAAACCAGGATGGAAGCTGCTGGCCTTTTCGAAAAAATCACCATTTGATGCAATCGCAATCGGCGACAATATTAGGCTGACCCAATTCCACCCAGAAATGTCGGTTAAACAAATCAAGGCCTTAGCTAAAATGAGAAAGGAAATTCTCATAACAGAAGGTTTTGTAACAGAAAAAGAATTCCCTAATTTTATGAAATCAATCAAAGACACTAAAAAAACAGGGCGCAAAATACTAAAAAACTTTCTTGCCTATTTTGTTAAATAATAATATAATTTTAGCTATGAATTTATTCAGAGACACCAACATCGGTTTTTATTGGTTTACTAGCAGCCTCTCTCGAGGAAGGTGTTTTTGATACTCTAATTTTTCTCTAAATCAAAAGCCCCTTCCTCGGAAGGGGCTTTTTCGTACCTTTCCGAGCACCTTAAAAAAGAGGCAAATGACAGAAACAAACGAACTGAGCACATTCCTATCTAAATTTATGTTTAAACCAGAGTTAGAGAGTTTTGTTGGGATTGAGAGAGAGCACTTTCTTGTTTACGGAGGTGGATTAGCTTCGGGCATGTATGCCCCGCATTCCAAAAAATTCTTAGAAGCCGTCAATGATGCAAGGTGGACATATGAACTTTCTGCATATCAAGTTGAATCTAGAATCAACCCACAGATTGATTTATCAGCCATCAAACTTGAAATGTTGGAAAACGAGAATCTGGGAAATCAAGTTGCGTGTGACTTGGGGCTGAAACTAGTTAATAGAGAAGTCGCCGCCCACCTACATCCACTTGAAGTATACCCAGACCCAAGATATCTAGAAATTGCTAAAAATATTTCCCCAGAAAAGCTTGATGCGGCCTGTCGAGTTACGGGCACACATATTCATCTTGGTGTTAGAAACATAGACCACGCCATAGCTGTAAATAATATACTCATCAGTCATCTTGATAAGCTTTGTGCCCTCGGCGACCACTCCAGTGGAGAAAGATTGAGGCTGTATAAATTAATGGCTGAAAATTGGGAGCCAATTGCGTATCAAAACCAGGAACACTTGTTCGAAGTTGCTAGATCGGAGGGATTTATTGAAAATCCAAGAAACTGTTGGAAGCTCATTAGAATTAGTATTCATGGCACAGTTGAATTAAGGATGTTTGGCTCAACCGATAGTGTTGATGAGATATTAGAATGGGTTTCGATCGTTAAATCTATCACACGGAAGGTTTTTTAATGTCGAGCCAAGAAAAAGAAATGCTCGAATCCTTTAATTCTCAAGCCAAAGAATTGTTAGTATCACAAGAAAGATTTGTTAAAAGCGGCCATGACTTAAAAATTGGCTTGGAATCAGAAGTTGCCATTCATGCCCGATTAGATAATGCCGGCCTGGTTCAAAAAAGAGATTCCATCATGCTAGAAAATCCAGATTCTACGGACGTAGAACTCGGTGCCAGTCAAATAGAAATCAGAACCCCGCCCGTAAACATTGTTTCTAGCAGCGGTTTGGCTGGCTTGGTGGAAATATACAAACAAAGATTCAATGGTGTTTTGCAATCGGCGCGGAAACATGAAGTTAAATTGCTTCGCGTGGGCGCAAATCCGTTTTTGCCGACGATTGATACACCGAGAACAAATAAGTCGAAGTATCGTCTGGTGCCCGATTTCTACAACCAGCACAGAAATCCTTGTCTGGATACCGTAATCGGGCTGGGACCAAACAGAATTAATATTGGTGATGCAGCGGTTGTTTCGCTTTTTCAGTCATTTCAGGTAAATCTTGAGGCTAAATCTCTCGAAGATGCTCGTGATAAGATGAATAGGTCGTTAGCTATTGTGCCTTATCTTTTAGCTTTTTCTGGTAATGCCAGATACCTCAATTATCAAGACACTAGAATCCAAGATGCACGAATGATGAGCTGGGAAGCTAGCCACGATACAAGAACCTTTTGTGATACCAAGCTTCAAGATTTGAGAATTATATCTTGGGAAAAAAGTTTTGATGTTAGACCAGATAAAACCGAGAATTGGCAAAACGAACTGCGGATAGGATTGCCCGGAAGATATTTTAAAGATTTGCCTGATTATCTTGAAAGAGCGGGAACCTTCCCATTCATATTGCATAATCCGGAAGCTGCTCTGGCTATATCAATCGGCATGACTTGGTTAGACGCAAGGACTAAGTTTATTGGCGACTCGGCAATAGTTGAGCTTAGACTATTGTCCACTCAGCCCACTATTGAAGAAGAAATTTTGTTGACTCTTCTCTATGTTGGCAGACTTCATTATTCCCAAGAGAGTAATGAAAACTTACTGCCCATAAACATGGTTAGAGAAAATAGACTTTCTGCTATGCTTTATGGAACTAGAAGATCTATGTGGTTTCTCGACAAAAGCGGCAATCCGATAAAATTGCCAACTGGACTGGGGCTATCTTTAGAAATTGAAAGTGCCTTGGTCGGCCTTAATCAGTTGGGATTATCATCTTCTCTGAACAAAGATACCTTAGAACTAATTCTGAAAATTGGTTCACCATCAGATAGACTTTCAGGAGTTTTGGGTTCAAATGCGATCATTTCTATTAGTGACATGGAAGACGCTCTTTTAGCAACGAAAATGCTAATTTAATTTACAAGCGGTGCGATAATCTCAATCCGCTTTTTAATTTACTTTTTATTGAAAAGTGGTATAATATCCTCGTTGAACTTTGAGAACTAATATGGCTACACAAGTAGCAAATCTAACCCTTGATCTTGAATTTCAGGTTGAAGCCGTTTTTGAAGCCTTAAGGATAAAATCAGAAGACAGACTTGCGTTGTGGGCTTTTCTTGCGCCGCTTAAGCACAAGAGCCCCGTGACTTATATTCATTACCAGCACAGTCTTAAAGTTGGGTTACTTGCAAGAAAGATCGCTGCTCTTATGCACTTGGACCAGAAGGCACTTTTGTACGCTGGTCTGATGCATGATCTTGGTAAGTGCATGGTTTGTCTTGATACCCTTGGCAAAACTGAAGGCTGGACTGAAAATGACACCCGCGAAATAGAAGGCCATGTAATGGACGGATACGAAATGGTTCGTGGTAGATTTAATTTTACGGCAGACATCATCGTCTGGCATCACAAATTCCAGGACCACGGGTATCCCAGAGTTATACCTCAGCCTCTTCATGAGTACAGCGAACGCACAAAGGTCCACATCCCTGAATATGGGAGACTCTTGGCCTTAGCTGACGTATATGACGCGCTTCACAGGGTGAATGACAAGTTCGGTGAAAAGCGTCCATTAAGTGATGAAGAAATTTATCAGAAGATGATAGAGCTCAATCCGGATGTCAAAGATCTTGTGCTTGATCTATATAATGCAGATATTTTTATCCGTCACATGGAAGAAGAAGTGCCACCTATTTTGTATGGCCAAGCGTGGGTGAATACTAATACGGATCTTAGAACACCCGAAGAGACAGCCAGGCAGGTTATGATTGCTACGGCACTGGAACCGATATCTGACAAAGCTGGATGTACAACCCGTGCCAGGAATGTAAGCCGCCATTTGAAGCTAGGCTACTTTATAACCGGCGGAATTAATTTGGGCCTACCTTTTCAGCAGTTAGCTTACAGAGTGCTCCGTCAATTTGGAAAAGATCAATGGTTGATATATGACCTGGCGCTAGCAGCGCAAATGATGAGTGTGAAAAACAGAGGTGGCGGAAGAATCAATCAGGGCATTATCGAAATGTTGGTGCCGATTGTAACAGCTCAATGCATGTATGATGTCCGGCAGGAGGAAGATATTCTGTGGGTGCTTAAATTTGCAGAGATGGTAATGAAAAATACTTCAAAAGGAGATGTGGATTATCTAATCAGAATGAAAAGGTTTGCATATCAATTGTCTCATTACGACAGAAATGTTGCTGAACATCCGGAGTCAGAAAATGTCTTTGAATATTATAAGATAGAGAATGATATTTCGATCAATCCGACATCATCGGCTCATAACGGGGAATTTGTTTCTGGTTTTCCGACCGTGTTGCTGGCGTATGCAACCATGATGGGTGCCGATGTCCAAGGGTTTGAAAATAAAGTCGAACTGGCTTATCAGGCTATTCTGAAGATGCATGATCCGGAAGTGGGGAGAGGTTTCCTCGCCGATTGCATTGCCGTCGCTATTTATCTTGTATTGTCCCAGAATCCAAGAATTAAGTTTATTGTGTAATTTATCGTTTAAAAAAGCGCCGATGAGGCGCTTTTAACTTATGTGTCTTGGATATTCCTGCACTTCTCTGAGTAGATCTTCGTTTGAATAGCGGTTGCGGTTTATTCTCCGCCAGCCGAAGTCTTCAGGCAGACCAGTATCAGAATTGAGGGGACAGATAGACCGAACGGCGACAAGATTGGGGAATAATTTTTGGGTTTCGGGATCGCGTCGAGTGTACCAAACTATTTGGCAATTGCGTAATTTGTCTTGCGGTGTTTCAGATTGATCTAGGCGAATGAAATCATCATGACCCAAATCTTCGAATTCAAGTTGAAGGGCTCTCATAACATGGCCGTGACAGACAGCGACAATTCTTTTATCGGAACATTCTCTTGCCCAATGAGCAACCATGGTTGTCTTTAATCTTTGGCACAAGTTGGCAATGGATTCTCCGCCTCCGGCTGGGAAGGAAAGAAATGGATCTATGTTGAACTGGCGGTCTTCTAAAGCAAAGAGTCGCTTTTTTTCATCATCAGGACAGTTGTCCATAAGAGCCATATCACGTTCACGAAGATGGAACTCGGCTCTCCAGCAAGCGCCAGGAAGGGCAAGGTAAGCAGCTGTTTCTTTGGCTCTGATATAGTCAGAAACATAGAAGCGGTCCAACGGCATCGGTATATTTTCTCTAAGCCATCGGCCGGCTGCCTCTGCTTGCCCAATCCCTCTGTTCGTTAAGCGGAAAACCCGGCTATGCTTATCCCGAAATTCCGGAGTAAAGAAACGGTTATCACTTTTTCTACTCGCCTTGTTTGCTTTATTACCTTCTGATTGGCCATGTCTGACGAGAATCGTATCTATTGGAAGTGGCATATTTTCAAGCAGCTATGTGCTTGGATTGTAATCAAAAAAAGACCACCTGTAAAGGTGGCTCATTTAATCAAAATTTTGGGCAGATCGGCGATTGTATTCAGAACACAGTCTGGATTGACTCCGGCAGCGATGAACTCGTCCTTGGAATGTACGCCGCTGGTAACGGCATAGAATTCCATTTCCAAAGACTGGGCAAGTTTCCAATCAGCGTCGATGTTATCACCGACGAAAATAATATTTTCTTGCTGGACATCCAACATCTCATAGTTCGTAAACACCGGATGCATACTTCGAGGATCCGGCTTGTGGAACTCGGTATCATTGTGAGTGACTACAAACCTGAACAGATGACGATAAGATTCGATGTGAAAATTAGTACTCTCGCGTCCCCGGCTTGTGAGGATGCTTAGGTAAAAGAAACAAAAAAGGTTGATCAAGGCTTCAAAGCCGCCAGGAACCAAAGAAATCGGCTTGTCGTCTTTGCCCCATGCTTTAACGATATCTTTAGTATCGGAGCCCGGCCAAACTTCACTGATTATTTTTTCCGGCGGACCGACCCATAAAGAAATAATTTTTTTCTCTATTTCTGGATCGTAGGGTAAATCTCTTGCTCTGACTATTGCTTCGAGTTTTCTCAATCCATAATGGCAAGAATCAATAATCGTTCCGTCTAAATCAAGGCAAAGGCCCCGTCTAGTCATTACTATTTCAAGTTCCTGAGCCTATCTTTACAGACATATCCACAATGTCCAGAAAATTATCCACATTGCCATAAGTGGGGAAAGGTATATATAATTGGTATGTAGTGGGGGATAGTGTTAATAAATTGACTATGCCCATATTTATTGGGGAATATCAGCATAATTTGGATGCCAAGAAAAGATTGGCAATACCGGCCAAATTCAGAAAAGAACTGGGCAAAGACGCGATATTAACACGCGGCCTTGATAATTGTTTGTTTGTATTTCCATCAGAACAGTGGAAAGATCTTGCGACCAAGTTGGGCCAAAATCCGGGCAGATCATATACGAGACTGCTTTTATCAGGAGCAAGCGAAGTAGATTTTGACTCGTTGGGCCGAATATTAGTTCCTGACAACCTGAAAGATTATGCCGGTTTAAAAAAAGAAACTGTGATCATTGGAGTTTTGAATAGGTTGGAAATATGGGATGCGAAAAAATGGAATAACTACAAATTGAATTTAGAGAAAGATTCCGACAAAGTTGCTGAGAAATTGGAGGAGTTGGGAATCATATGATCAATGTCCATAAGCCAGTTCTTCTAAATGAAGTTATCGAATGGCTGAACATTAAACCCGGAGCGAAGATTATCGACGCGACTTTAAGTGGCGGAGGCCATGCGGTTGGAATTTTGGAAAAATACCCAGATGCAAAAATCTTGGGAATAGAATGGGATCCGGATATTTTTCGAGAATTCCAGAAAAGTGAAATTGCCAGCAAGGTGGTAGCTGTAAACGACAGCTATACGAATTTACAAAACATAGTAAGGGAACACGATTTTTATCCGGATGGGATCATTTTCGATCTCGGTTTGTCGTCGTGGCATTACGAGTTGAGTGGAAGAGGATTTTCTTTTAAGCGAGACGAAATTCTCGACATGAGATTTAATCCAAATACCACAGAGACAACCGCGGCAGATATAGTAAATAAATTCGACCCCAAAGATTTAGAAGAAATCATTGCCGAATACGGAGAAGAAAGATTTGCTTCCCAGATTGTCAAAGCGATTATCAGTGCAAGAAAAGAAAAGCCGATTATTAAAACACTCGACCTGGTGAGGGTGATAGAGGGCGCAGTCCCGGAAGGATACAAGAGACGCAAAATCCATTTCGCGACAAAAACATTCCAGGCCTTACGCATAGCCGTAAACGATGAATTGGGAAATGTTAGAAGAGGTGTCCAGGCGGCAATCGAGGTTTTGAATCCAGGCGGCAGACTGATTGTAATATCGTTTCAGGGCTTAGAAGACAAAATCGTAAAAGAAATTTTTAAAGAAAAAAACAAAGCCGGGATTATCACTCTTCCATACAAAGGAACGATCAAGCCAAAGTGGGAAGAAGTAAAAAATAATCCGCGGGCCCGATCGGCAAAAATGAAAATAGCCGAAAAAATATGACAGCGGAATATACAAAATCAATAAATATATTTTTACTAGCAGCAATCGTGGCTTTGGCTTTGTATTATATTATTGGCGCTAATGGTTTAGCTTCTGTAAATTATGAAGTTAAAATATTAAACGATAAACTCATCCAACTCGACGAAGAACAAGCAGCGCTTCTTGCCCAAAAAGCCGGGATAGAAGAAACGCTTATTACCCACGAATTTGCCAGAAGCCACAATATGGTTGAGGCAAAGAACATCTCCTACATATTCGAAAAGAGCAACGTCGCTCAGAGATAGTATTAACACTCAAAAATTGATAAAGTTAAATTATGTCTAGGCATGATAATGCGCGGATAAATTTGGTTTTTATTTTGGTGATGCTCGTCGCAAGCCTTATAGGATATAGGCTTTTTGTTTTGTCGTATTTAAAGCATGGCTGGTACTCCAAGACCGCTGAAGCCCAAAGGGAAAACATAAATAATGTCTTAGCCCGGGGAAATATATATTTCCAGCCTGATTTGTTTTTGGCCGGAACGAACAAAAAATTCCCGCTGGCTTATGTTGTGCCGGCAAATATCGATAGCGATAGATACGATGATGTGGCCGGAGAATTATCTAGAATCTTGAACTTGGAAAAAGATAAAATTTCCCAGGTGCTAAAAACCAAATCGGCAAATTTAAAAATTTTGTCTCGCAGAATACCGAATAGCCAAGTCGAGGAAATAAAAAATTTAAAGATAAAGGGTGTCGGCATCTCGTACGAAATGGACAGGTTTTATCCTGGCCAGGAGTTGGCGGCAAGTATTATTGGTTTTTTGGGGTATGACGGCGACAAGCGATCCGGACAATATGGGATAGAAGCATATTATAACGATGAGTTATTCGGTAAAAGCTGGCAGGCAAATGACTACATAAATCCGGCCAACTTAGCCAGTTCGTTCACTTCGCTTAAAGAATTGGTTACCGGTAAAAAAGAAGATAAAAAAGTTGTATCAACCGAAGCCTCAGTGGATAGGCCGTCTGATATAGTCCTTACGATAGACAAAAACATCCAAACAGTCGTCGAAAATAAATTAGAAGAACTGATTAAAAAGTGGGACGCCTCAGCCGGAACGATAATTATCCAAGACCCGAACACGGGTAAAATATTGGCCATGGCTGACAGGCCAACTTTTGACCCCAATAGCTACAAAAACTTTAAGNCGGAATACTTTTTGAATAAAGGCGTGCAGGAAGTGTTCGAGCCGGGATCTTCATTCAAGCCGATTACTATGGCCATGGGTTTGGATTTGGGCAAAGTTACTCCCCAGATGACATATACTGATACTGGCTATGTCGATATTGCCGGATACAAGATACACAACTTCAGCGACAAAGTGTTCGGGTTGCAAACCATGTCCCAAGTCCTTGAAAAATCGATTAACACCGGCGCGATGCATATCCAAACTTTGGTTGGCGATGAGAATTTTCTCAGCTACTCAATTAATTTGGGATTTGGCCAAAGGTCGGGGATAGATTTACCTGGCGAAGTGAATGGAGATATTACCAACTTGTATAGCGGAAGAAAAATAAATTACCTTACGGCATCGTTCGGCCAAGGTGTTGCCGTTACGCCGATACAACTGGTCAATGCTTACTCGACAATAGCTAACGGCGGGAAATTGATGAAACCTTACGTGGTAGAAAAAATAGTCAAAGACAAAGGCGAAGAGATAATTACAAAACCGGAGATAGTCGGTATTCCCATTTCGGAAAAAACCACAAACAAATTAAAAGCCATGCTGATAAGCGTCGTCGATAATGGTTTTGATAAAGCCAGAATAAAGGGATACGATATAGCTGGTAAAACTGGAACTGCCCAAATCCCGGACGGCAAAGGGGGGTACCTCGAGAATGAGTATATTCATGACTTTGTCGGATTCGCTCCGGCTTACGACCCGAAATTTGTCATTCTGATAAAAATAGATAAACCCAAGGGAATTACTTTTGCTGCCGACAGCTTGTCGCCGACATTCCGCGATATAACAGCATTTTTAATAAATTA
>C687J35174_10007855_pt1 | contig 13664 bp, 8 predicted proteins | sample RifCSPhighO2_01_FD_35174 | JGI IMG/M metagenome (IMG submission 35174) | reverse complement strand
CCTAATACTAACAACTCACAACTAACTACTAATTACCCAACTCCGGTACTATCTTACGACGAATGACAGTTTCTTTACCAGAGCGGGTTTTTGCAATTACGACAACTTCACTGGTACCTTCAAAGATTTCGATTTTTGCTGAAAAATAACCGTTTTCGTCAACTAAGGCAGGTTGGTTATTTACCATAACCGAAGCTTCGGGATCAGTTGTTCCGGACACGTTGAATTCGTAAACATTTATCATTTGCCCTTCATTGGGTACATCAACCGTCAGTTTCGGAGGAGAAATAAAATTTTTGTATTGAATTGAAAGGTAGCTCAATATTGCAATGAAGGCAACGGCAATTCCCAAAATAAATGTAAGGCGGGGACTCCAAGTAAATCGAGTGGGAATATCAGGTTTGGGATTAATATTAAGTTTTTTAGGTGGATAGTCGCGCCTAAGCAAAGCCACGATTTGTTTTTTATCTAAGTTTAAGTTGTCGGCAATATTTTGTACGAAACCNTGNATCACCGGGTACTCAGGCANTTTATCCCATTCTTCCTTTTCCAAAGATTCAATAAAACTTTTCTTGATTTTGATCCGTTTCTCAAGTGTAAATCTGGACAGCTTTTTTCTCTCACGGGCATCTTTTAAAATAACTCCTATCGTTCTCATAGATTAAAACTAATATTACGCAGTTTGATCCATTTCGTTCCCTGAAGAAAGAACCTCTTCCGGACTTCTTATAATAACCTCTCTTGGTTTTGATCCATCGGCGGGCCCTACAACACCGGCCGCCTCTAGTTGATCCAAAATTCTGGCAGCTCTGGCGTAGCCTATTGATAACCTTCTCTGTAAAAGAGAGGCGGATGCGCGGTCATATTGGCACACAACCTCGACTGCGTTTTTGAAATATTCATCCATTTCTCCCTCAACACCGGCGATCGTCGTAACACCCTTTTTTGACATAGTAGTAACTTCCTCCGTATATTGAGGCGTCACACCTTGATTTTTCAAAAAAGAAACCAGTGAATTAATATCGCTATCCGAGACAAAGGCTCCTTGAATTCTAATCGGTTTCGCCTGCTCGGGAGGCAAATATAACATATCACCCCTGCCTAAAAGCTTTTCCGCTCCCTGTGTATCAAGTATTACTCTTGAGTCGACTTGCGAGGCTACCGCAAACGCAATTCTACAAGGAATATTAGCCTTAATTAAGCCTGTAATAATATCAACGGACGGTCGTTGAGTTGCCAAAACCATATGAATTCCGGTAGCTCTGCTCATTTGAGCAATCCTGGTTATCGAATCTTCGACTTCGACAGGCGAAAAAAGCATTATGTCGGCCAACTCGTCAATAAAAAGTACTATATAAGGTAAGGCTTGGAAACCGCTCATTTCGTTAAAACTCTCGATGTTTCTGGCTCCGGCTTGGGCAAAAAGTTTATAACGCCTATCCATCTCGCCCATTATCCAGCGAAGTGCAGACACAACTTTATCCGGCTCGACTATAACAGGAGTGAGTAGGTGAGGAATATTATTGTAGCCGGTCAACTCGACTCTTTTTGGATCGACTAATATAAGCTTAACCTCAGATGGAGAAGCGCGAAGCAAAATAGAAGATAAGAAGGCATTCACGCAGACGCTCTTACCCGATCCGGTTTGGCCTGCAACTAAAACGTGCGGCATTTTTGCTAAATCCGCAACAATCGCCTTCCCCGACACGTCAAACCCNAGTGCAACTGNNAGNTTGCTNTGGCTTTTCTTCATNGNATCCGCNTGCATAATTTTCTTCAANGGAACAAATTCAGGAGCCCNGTTAGGAAGCTCGATACCAACCAGAGATCTTCCCGGAATCGGAGCTTCGATTCTGATTGTTCCGGTAGACGCAGCCAAAGCAAGAGCCAAATCACGCTCCAACGCTGTAATTTTGGATAGCTTTGTTCCCAATGCCACTTCGATTGCGTATTGGGTTACAGCCGGACCCAAATTAACTTCCACTACTCTTGCCGTAATTCCAAAAGACTCAAGAGTCTGTTCAATGATTGCGGCATTCCCTTTAATGTCTCCTCTATCAACCTTGCCACCGGTTGTTTCGCTAAGTAAATTGATATCTGGATATTTCCATACAATTTCTTCGCCCGGAATGTTGCTTACAAGTTTTTGTTCTAAAGGCTCTGTTATAATCTTCGACCTTTTATCTGATTCGGACGGTTGGTTTATCTTGGGTGGACCGCTGTGAGATAAATCTCCAAAAACCCTCAACCGCTTTCTTGATGCGGAGAATTTATCACTTCCGCCAACTCCCCGAACCCCGAATTGTTTAAAAGCACCCATTAAAAATCCCACCACCTGATCAATCGAAGTATTAAAAAGAATAATCAGTCCTATTATGCTGGCTCCAAAAAGTATTACAAAAGCGCCGAATCCTGTAACTAATTGTGCGACTCCGTTCCAAGCCAGTTTTCCGAGTATTCCCGCTCGCGTCAAACTAGTCACCGAAATAAAGAAAATCAGAATCCCGACTATCACGTTTGGCTGATTTAGAGGAGTTCGTAATTTCGAGACTAACAGACCGAGAATAATAAAAATAAATGGTAAAAATATCGTTGTCCAGGAAAAGTATTGCATTAGGAAATCGTTGAGTTTTACCAATACTAACCCCTGCCTTGAAAATGAGATGATTACCAAAAATGCGAGAGCAAAAAAGATAATCTGGGCAATCGAAAACATTGTTGCGGGTTTTAGTTTAACCTTAAAAGCCCGCTTGGACTTCATTCTTTTCTTCTTTTTAGCCATAGGCAGTCGAACTCATTATAACCGATTAGCTCACAGGTTGTGCTTGCAAATCTTGTTGCTTTGATTTTAATTGGTCAAAAATCCGTTTTCTTTGTTCAAGTTTACTTTTTAATAATGAGCCAGCTAATTTCAACTCATCTAGTTTGGCAATGCTTCCAATCTGCTTATAAATGTCTTCTATGTCCATATTTAATAACAAGTATTGTAATTCCAAATCCTTTTTAGGATCTGAAACAATAACAATATCTTTTTCATTGAGGGCGGATAATTTTTTCCATGACGTCTCATCTACTTTTATTTCCTGATTCATACGTTCGTTCAAATCTAATAAATCAATAATCCCTTGTTCTAATCTTGACACCTCTTTACTCTTGCCATTTTTTACCTCAGGCACATCCTTTTCTAATTTAACATTTAATTCAGTACTCTCAATATTTTCACCGGCTTTATACTTATTCNTGAAAAATTCTACTGTTTCNTCAAAAGTACTGTATTGTTTTTCAGGNCCGATATGCCCGCTGTAAGTTGTCGAGTTTTNGANCTTTTTGCCAATTTCGTCAACTCTTTCGGCATAAGCGTCTACTCCATCCGTAGTCCAGAAAAGTAGTTTATATGATTTGTCGAGCGATCCGTCCTTATTAAACCGCCTTACTTCCAAAGCCCTGTATTTTTGTGCACTAGGACGTTCTTCCAAAACCACAAAATCCTTTACCCTTTCCGGTTCGCTTTGTACAATTTCTTTAACAGATGCTACAGGTGATGAAACATTTTCCTGCAAACTAACTTGGGACTGCTTTTGTTCAGTTTCTTTGGGTTGAGAAAAACTCTCTTGCACTTCGCTGGCTAATTTTTCTCCTTGCTTACTCAGCCTTGCCTTTCTCGCATACTTTTCTTTAAGCCTGCGAAACACTTTGAATCTGTCATCTATTACTTGGGCATACTCCTGCATGTGATTTAAAGCATCAAATTTCGTTTCTTTCTCGTTCGCGCCCTGAGAATAAACTTCATATACTTTCTTGCCTAAGTTTATAAATTCGTTATAGTCAGGATCGTCCGTTTTAACATTCAAATCTCTAATTTTGGTTTCAAGATAGTCGTTAATATTTCTCAAAGCCGGTTCGGCATCATTAAAAGCCAGATCTATTTGTCTATTTAACTTTTGGGTTTTTTCGAAATCCGAATGGAAAGTCCAAACTTCTCCACTTTTTCTCGGATTTTCTTTATGCTCCATTTCCCTTTTTAGTGCCAGATTATATTCATACAAAGATCCTTCCATGTTTTCGCGGATATGTCTAAGTTGATCCTGCATATCACCGACCACAATATTTTTTTCTTCTTGATCTTCTACCTCTTCCCTCTCAGCCTTCTTAATTTCGTCATCTAATTCATAGACAAGTTTCCTCAAAGGTTCCGCATTTTTTCTTTTCCAATACTCCCTACGTTCCTCGCGCTTTTTATCAAGAATCTCATTTACTCTCTCAGCATTTTCAATTACTTCCTGCGGTATAATCTCAAGCGAAAGTGTTTCAAATTTTTCGTTTTTATCCTTCCTGTCCTTTTTGTATTTTCCGACCAGCTCTGCATACCTTTTACCCGCCTGCATCGGATTTACTGCTATACGCGAATCAACATCTTGAAGTTGCCAGTCGGAGTCATATTCTTCGACAAATTGTTCATTGCCGTTCCAGTGGGTAAGAAGATAAATCTTTTTGCCGTCTTTTTCTGTCTGCAAAAGTGCCATTCGTTTTGCATCTTGTCTTATATCTTGCGGTTTTACTTCTTTTGATAAGAAATGTTCGCCGACATTAACTTCGAGAGATTTCCTGGCTTCTTCAAGAAAAGCTTGCGGTCCTCCTGTTTTAATTTTATTTAATTTGCCGATTAGTAAACCGAGTTCATCTGCTTGTTGAGTACCTCCTATCCTCGGGAACTGATCTATTGTTTGTTGGAGACTTTCCACTCGTTCATTAAAAATCCTTTCTGCATAAATTACCTCAAGGGGTCTATTATCTACATGCAAAAACCCCCCATTGTTTACTTCTCCTACTTTCTCCCTATGGCTTGTTATGTCAATTTGTAAAGGTATCACTTCTGAATCTAGTATTTCTCCAGCTTTAGCTTTTTCTAAATTATCTCTCGCTTCTTGCAAAAAAACTCCCAAAACTCCAGATGGGCCTTCCTGTTTGAGCTTATCGAACGCCTCACGAGCCTTATCCCGTTCCTCCGGTGATCTGTCTTGATTAGTTGCATAATCTGCAAGGGTGTAAAGACTTTGAAGCCACTGTTCTTCTAATTCTCCCCAAAATACCTCGGGGCCGATATTCTCAATTCTTTGGTAGCTTTCTTTTAACGCCGGAATAGTCTTTGCAGCTCTACCTACATCATCTCTATCTCCTGTTTTCTTTGCTTTTCGTATTCTTTCTAACAGATTTTTCTTAGCAATCTTCCACACTCTCGTTTTCTCATCATTTATCTCAATTTCCGGAATATTTTGTTTTTCCGGTTCTCCTGCTGTAATTTCGTCAGCCAGCTTTTGAACTTCCTCCAATTCAATTCTATCCTGCAAAAAATCCCTTAAAAAATCCTCCTCGCTCATTTTTACTTCCTTACCGTAACTTATTACTAACTTTGCTGCTTTTCCGTAAAAGTCTTTAATATTCTCTTCTGTAACCTCCTCCTCATGAGCGAAATAATTTTTACCTAATAACACTAAGTCCCTTTTTGTTTCACCTAATGAGTAGTGAGCCGCCAAATACTCATCATAGTTATTCGGATCTATATTTTCGGCATTTAAGTCTCCGAAAGCTTGATAAAATAGACCTTTTTCATAAATACCAAACCTGGCTTCAAAAATATATTCAATATCTTCCTTCTCGGAATTTAATTTATCAATTTCATTTTGCTCCTCCGCTGTAAGCCANCGNTCGGGACCGATCACGCTCCTAATTTCACGAATGCGAGATTCTATCTCTTTATACTTCTCCATTTCTCCCGATAATGAAACTTCTTTTGGTTTTGGTTCTACCGACGCTTCTGCTTCTGTAGTTTTTTCTTCAGCCAATTTCTGTCTTGCTTCCTCCAAAAAAGCATCAACTCCGACCTCTTTTACTCGATTTAATTCTCCGACCAGCAAACCTAACTCATCTGCTGTTATTCCTTTCTTAGGCTTATTAATAAGTTCCTCTAATTCATTTACTTTTTTCTTATATAATTGATTTGCTTTGAGCATTATAAAAAAACCTTCATCTGATGATTCTATTGTCTCTTTTTCCGAAGCTTCTTCCTCTTCAGGTTCTTCTTCCGGAATATCCAGGATCTTGTCAGTAGGCGAATCATCTATTTTTTCATCATAAAATACCTGTTCCCGTATAAAATCCTTAATCTCGCCCGGTTCGGTAACAAATCCACTAATGCTACCCTCCCATTTCCCTGCATCATCATATCTATTAACTGATATTGCCTCACCATCCCAGTCAACCCGGAAATAACCCTCAAGTTTTCCATCTATTTTTTGAACGATTTGATAGCTTCTTGAATATCCTGGCTCGATTTTTTCTTCTTCTGGCTCCAAGATAGGTTCGTGGGTCGTTGGAAGAGCCTCGTCTGGAGTGATTTTTGGAATTTCTGTTTCTGATAAAGCTGGCGTTAAAGTAGCTTTTGTGGCAGACGGTGATCGCATTAAACTTATACGGAATTTTTCGTCTTTTTCTATATTTAAGTCAATTATTATATCCTCGTATCCCTCGCCAAGTCCGGATAAAACAAAATCCCTTAAGGTCTCGTCAAACTTAGGTCCAGTGATAAAACCTTCTGCGTATTTGCTAAAAATTCCGGCTTCCAGTTTCGTAACATTTACCCTGCCGGAAATTTCAGAGTTTTCTATAGTCACAGAAGCGTTTAGTCTTACCTTTGGTAAGTATTTAGCCACTTTACCCTCAACGCCTAACTCTGCTTTTGCGTAAGGCTTCCCGCTCTCATCTTTCAAAAACTGTACATTTGCAGAATTTATCTCAACAGGAAGAGGTTTGTTGTGTGTTCGCAGCCAATCATCCACTTTGGGCACAAGATTGGAAAAATCCTCGTTATTTAAGTCAACCTGGGCGGTTCTATTTATTTCAAGCCCCCTACGCAGGTTGCCAAATAAAACTCCCAAATTCTCATCAGCATTATATTTAATCTCGGGGGTACCATTTTGTCTGTTTGAATTTTCTATCATAGTTGAATCTGGCGTTTCTACCATATGGGTTTATTATATCCTTTTGAAGCTAGATTATACAGCTTTGAAGTAACTACACTTCAACAATTACGGGCATGATCATCGGNCTTCTGCCGGTTTTTTCAAAGAAGTANCGTTCCAAGAAATCGATTGAAATATGCCAAGCGGAACGTTTGTCTACTTTCTTTTTCAATAGAATATTTTTAAGTCTTCTGGCAGTATCGTCCAAAAATTCCTTTTCTCCTTTATGAAATACAAAACCCCGGCTGATTACTTCAGGATCCTGAATCAAACTTTTTTTATTCTTGTCGATCTGGATCATTACTATCGCGATTCCGTCTTTTGCCAAAATCTGTCTGTCGCGAAGTACAATTTCACCAACGTCTCCGATTCCGAGCCCATCTACCAAAATATTTTTTGCTGGAACACTACCTGCTTTAAATGCCTTTCCGTCTTTGAACTCGACTATATCGCCGGGATTTAGTTCAAATATATTTTTAGGATTTGCTCCCATGTGGACGGCCAGATCTTTATATGCCCGCATGTGCCTCACTGTTCCTCCTATTGGTATAAAATATTTGGGTTTCAAAAGCGCAAAGAGTGTTTTTATATCTTCCTGACTTCCGTGACCGGAGACGTGCAGGTCTTCCTGCATATCGTAGTAGTGGACGTTAACATTTGATTCAATCAGCTTATCGACGATAAAATCTACGTTGGTTTTCGTTCCAGGAGGCGCCGGATCGCCCGAGAAAATGACCAAATCTCCTTCTCCCACCGAAAGCCGATCGTGCTCTCCCATTGCGACTTTATAGAGATTACTTCCGGGTTGCCCGTAACAACCCGAGATTATGTACATAATCTCATTTTTAAAAAGCTTTACTGCTTGTTTTCGTGATACAACTATATGTGATGGGTATTTAAGATAGCCAAGATTCCTGGCAATTTCGGCCTTTCCCTCGACCGATCTCCCGATAAACGCGACCTTGCGGCCAAGTCTGGCTGCAACATTTATCGCCTGCTGCATACGCGAAATATTTGAGGAAATTGTTGTGAAAAATATCTGTCCTTCAACTTTTGCCGCCAGATTTTCGATTCTGGCCTCAATTGTATATTCGCTTTCGGTATAGCCCGGAGTTGTTGCTCCTAAACAGTCAGAGGCAACACAAAGTGCTCCACCTGAGGCAAGCTGGGCTGCTTTGGCAATATCGAAAGGTTTTCCGTCAACCGGTGTCCAATCAAATTTATAATCGGGGACATGGAAAAGTCTTCCTATGGGAGTATCAATTGCAAATCCTACCGAATCAGGAACGGAGTGCGAAATTCTAAAAGGAATTATTTTAAAGACACCGAGGGTAATACTATCTTTTTCCGGATCAAATACGTTCACCCTTTTATTTTTGATATCGTAATCAAAAAGTTTCTCTTCTATAAAACCCGCCACCAAATTGGTTGCATATATAGGAACATCGACGTCTTTAATAAGAAATGGTATTGCTCCTATATGATCTTCGTGGCCGTGCGTGACCAAAATTGCACGAAGCTTATCTTTATTTTCTAGTATATAAGTAAAATCCGGTATAACCAGATCCACTCCGTACATCTCAGCTTCAGGAAATCCCACACCGCAATCAACGACAATCATGTCGTTTCCATATTCATAAATATAGATATTTTCTGTTACTTCGGTTGTTCCCGATAATGCAATAAATTTTAAACTCATACTAGCTTCATTTGCTCCGCACTGATCTTTTCTTCAACGACTTCTTCTTTATTTATTCTATCTAAAATTTCGGGGATTTTCTTAAAATCCATAAATAATTGCCTTTTTACTTCAGAACTCCGTAATCCCGCCGCTGGATGATACATTGGTATAACCCAAATTTCGTTTCCTTGCCGATTTAGTTGACTTGGTTTTCCGTGCACTCTACTTATTGTAACGCCAGGTAAAAATTTTGCCATTGAGAAACGGCCTAAAGTCACAACCACCTTTGGAGAGATAATCCCGATTATTCCATCAAGATAAGGCTTGAATGCCTGTAACTCCTCGGGCGTGGGATCCCGATTTTCGGGTGGACGGAAATGAACTACGTTTGTAATATATACTTTACTCCTATCCATATTGATTGAAGACAGAAGTTGATTAAGAAGGGCTCCAGCGTTTCCAACAAAAGGAATTCCTTTTTTGTCTTCCCAAAATCCCGGGCCTTCGCCTATAAAAAGTAGTGCCGAATCCGGGTTGCCGTCGCCAAAAACCAAATTAGTCGCCCCCTTACGTAGTGGTAAGTCAAGGTCTTTTTGCATCTTCTGTCTTANGTCNTCAAGAAGCTTTGTCTTTTGAATCATAAATAAGTAAGGATTTAGTGGGGCAAAAATTCCCGAACGTTTTGGGTCGTGATTTTAAAAGAGTTCCCCTTGCCTTCGACAACTTGNCGGGCAACCTTGCGTACAATNCCTTCNATNGTTCGCTCAAGAGTTCTCATTCCCGAATCAAATCCCAAAGGTCTTACAACATGAGCCCAAACCTCGTCGTCCATCTGCAAAGATTCCGCAGTTATTCCGGAAAGTTTAATAATGTCGGGAAGCATGTAATTTTTACCAATTGTTATTTTTTCCTGGTCAGAATAAGAAGGCATATGAATAGGTTCTAACCTGTCCAAAACCGCAGTTGAAATGTAGTGAGTATTATTGGCTGTAGCTATAAATAATACTTCGGATAAGTCGAACGGAAAATCGATAAAGTGGTCGACAAAGTCTTTGTTCTGTTCAGGATCCAAAAGCTCGACCAATACACCCATAATAGAAGCGCGGCCTTCGTCTGTGACTCTGTCGATCTCGTCCAATAGAATTACCGGGTTTTTACTTTGAGTTTGCCTAAGTGCTTTTATAATTTTACCCGGTTCGGACTCGGCGTGCATCCGAGATTGACCGCGTAAATCAAGTGGGTCTCCCATGCCTCCAAACGGGATTCTTGCGAAATTTCTTCCCATAGCTTTGGCAATTGAAGCGGCAATTGTGGTTTTACCGGTTCCAACAAGGCCGACAAAACATAAAATAGGAGCTCTCATAATGTCTTCTCCCTCACCCTTTGCCTGCTTTAATTTCATAACAGCGATGTACTCCAAAATTCTATCTTTGATCTCCGATAGTCCGTAGTGGCTTTTATCCAATATTTCTTTGGCTCTATCAAGATCAAGTACGTCTTGGGTTCTTTTTGTCCAAGGCAAGATTAATACCCACTCGATATACTTTCTTATCCGATCAAATTCGGGCAAAAAGGAAGCAGATTCTGCCAATCCCAGTAATTGATCAAGTCTCGTCAGAATCCTTTGTTTTAAAGCGTCAGGGAGACTCGCGGAGTCAACATTCTCTGAAAGCAATTTTATCTGTTCCGGAACGCTCACCATATCTTACTTTAACACAATTTTAACCTATTTGGGAAAATTTCTAAAAAGTAATAACTTACTTACTTTCTTCTACCTCTTTGTTCTAAAAATCTGCTTGTGGGAAAATGTGGACCCCCGAATCTTTGGGCACTTTTGAAGTCAGATTTACTTTTTCCTTCAAACCTTCTTGGACCCCTATCTTTATTTCTCTCTTCCTTCTTTGAGTCAAATGAAGGATCTAGTACCATCGATAAATTAAGTCTTCCCAAATCGTCAATCCCTTTGACACGTACCTGTACGCTATCTCCGATTTTTAATATATCTGAGGGGTCTTTAACAAAAGTCTCAGCCATGTCCGATACGTGTACAAGTCCTTCTTTCTTGGGTAATATCTCTACAAAAACACCAAAGGATTGGACTCTTTTTACCACTCCTTCATAAATTTCACCCGCTTGGGGGTCTTTTGTAATCAACTCAACTTGCTTGATAGCCTTTTCTAATCCATCCTCGGTCGTACCTGATATAAACACTGTTCCGTCCTCATCAACGTCTACTTGTGACCCTGTATCTGCAATAATTTTTCTGATTGTTTTACCGCCCGGACCGATAAGCTCGCCGATTTTTTCGGGGTTTATTTTAACAGTTTTGATCTTTGGAGCATATTTAGATACAAGCGATCTCGGTTTGTCTAAAGCTTTATTCATAACATCAAGAATAGCCAAACGGGCTACCTTTGCTTCCGACAAAGCCTTTTTTAGAATTTCGGATGTTAAATTCAGAGTTTTTACGTCGAGTTGTAGTGCTGTAATTCCTTCGCGACTTCCGGCTACTTTAAAATCCATATCTCCATGACCGTCCTCCAACCCTACTATATCGGTTAAAACTACAAATTTATCTTTGCTCTCAATCACAAGTCCCATCGCGATTCCGGCGATGGGTGCGGTAATAGGAACTCCCGCATCCATCAAAGAAAGAGTTGACCCACAGGCCGAAGCCATACTAGTCGAACCATTCGAACTCAATATTTCGGTAACCACCTGAACTGTATATGGAAATTTATCTTCATTCGGAATAACAGGAATCAGTGCCTTTTCGGCTAAAGCGCCGTGGCCAATCTCACGTCTGGATGGAAACCCCATTTTACCGGTCTCTCCTGTCGAATAAGGCGGCATTATGTAGTGATGAATATAGCGTTTTGTTTCTTCGCCTTCGGCGGTTTCAATGGATTGTTCGAGCGATGGTGCTCCAAGAGTTGCAATCGACAATGCCTGTGTTTGGCCGCGATTAAATACAGCAGATCCGTGTGTACGAGGTAGAACTCCTACTTCGGCAGAAAGCGCTCTAATTTCATTGGATTTTCTGCCATCCGGTCTTTTTCCAGAAAGAATCTGTTTCCGTAATTCTTTTTTGAAAAGTTCCTCAAATAGATAGGAAGCTTCACTCTTTTCATTATCATTAAAAGTATCAATAAGTGCTTTCTTAACGCGGTCATATTCAGAATAGCCGGCTTCTTTGGTAGACATTGAACCGATTAATCCTTTCACCTCAACCATTGATTTTTTCTCTACCTCTCTTTGTAGATCTTTGTTAACCTTATCTCCTTCAACCGCTTCCTTTTTCTTTCCGGCATCTTTAACCAGATCTTCGATTAGTTTAATAATTTTTTGTCCTTCTTTTTGGGCATAAACGATTGCGTCAATTATTTTTTCTTCCGGAACCTGGTTTGATCCCGACTCGATCATTACAATTGCGTCTTTTGTACTCGATACAATCAAATCCATTTCAGAAGACTTCAGATCTGCCTGAACCGGGTTTGTAATTAAATTCCCGTCCTTTGTACCTACCTTGACTATTCCTAAAGGTCCGTACCAAGGTATATCCGATATTGCAACGGCAGCTGTAGCGGCTATAGCTGCTACTATTTCCGGAGTGTTTTCCAAGTCGACCGAAAGAACCGTAGTAATAATCTGTACTTCCTTTTTGTAGTTTTTGGGGAAGAGGGGACGAAGCGATCTGTCAATAAGTCTTGCAACCAATATTTCGTCGTCGGAAGGCCTGCCTTCTCTTTTAACCCAACGACTGCCTTTAATTTTACCTCCGGCGTATAACTTTTCCTGGTATTCTAATGTAAGTGGAAAATATCCGGGATCGTTAGTAAGGGGTTGGGCAACAACTGTCCCCAACACTACCGTTTCTCCATAGCTAGCCATAACAGCGCCAGAGGCTTGGGATGCAAAATATCCTGTGGAGAGCGTGAGTTTTCTTCCTCCTATCTCAACTGATTTTTCAATTTTTTTCATCAACTTAAATTTTTTGTAGCCTGAAATCCGGTTTAATTAAATGAAGCTACTTCTCAAGGTCAAGTTCTTTTATCAAATTATCATAGCGCTTTTGATCTCTGCTTTTCAAGTATCCTAATAGTCTTCTTCTTTTCGCAACCATCGATAAAAGCCCTCTCCTTGAGTGAACATCTTTTTTATGATCTTTCAAATGTGCAGCTAACTTATTTATCTGTGCAGTAAGAAGCGCAATCTGAACTTCCGGAGAGCCAGTGTCACCTTTTTCTCGCGAGAATTTTTGAATAATAGTTTGTTTATCGTCCTTTGTCAATGCCATAACTTATATTTGTATGACTAAGTAAAACGCCGGACAGTCGTCAAACCTGGTCGTACACTGAAAGCCTATTTTAACATTAAATTTTTTCTCAAGCAAGCGGCTGCAGAATTTAGATTAACTGGCTGAAGTGCCTTTGAATATCTTCGGTTCCAACCAATCTTTTGGTGCGTTTTTTTCTTCGTCAGATTGTTCATCAGATACATCGTTTTGTGTTTGAGATGTTGCTTTCGGTTGTGCTTGTTGAGGGACATGTGCTGTCGGAACATTAGGGTTAACAATAGCTACTGGTGTTGGTGCGGGTATTTGACTCACGCTAGGTGGTTGAGATTGAGTAGTAGGAGTATAAGTAATCATTGGAGCACGAGTAGTTTGTGTAGGCGTAGATGGAATTGACCCGGGAGTAAATTCACGTCTTTGATAGGGTGCAGGAGCCATTCTTTTACCTCCGGACTGCATTAGGTCGGCGATAGCCGCAAAAGTAAGTGCACTCGTACCCGATTCTGTAAATTTGCTACTTCCTTCTTCGATTCCGGACAATAAGTTCGTAGCAATATCTTCGTCTATTGGATATCCGCTTTCTTTAATTAAACTATAAACTACTTCCGAAACGCTGGACGCGGGTCTGGAGAAAGATATGAAACTTTTATTTGAAGAAAGTGTTATATCT
>C687J35174_10007846_pt1 | contig 13671 bp, 15 predicted proteins | sample RifCSPhighO2_01_FD_35174 | JGI IMG/M metagenome (IMG submission 35174) | reverse complement strand
GCCATGGTGATTCTGGTGGAGCTGGTCAGGTTTTTGCACGGCTCCCTTGGCAGATTTTTCGGCGCGTTTTTGCTGGGAGCGGCGGCGGCGTTTGTGGTGATTGAGGCATTTATTTAGCGGCTTTGATGATGATTACGGGCCGCATTTGCGGCTTATTTTATTTACGCTATAATTCGTATATTCGTTGTGATTCGTAATTCGTAGATGTATGCGTATCATTGCTGATCTTCATATTCATTCCCCATATTCCCGCGCGGTGTCCAAGCAAATGACGTTGGAGAATTTGGATTATTGGGCGCGGCTTAAGGGTATTACCGTTATGGGAACGGGTGATTTTACGCATCCGGCGTGGATCAAGGAAATAAAAACAAAACTTGAGTCCGCTGAATGCGGCCTCTTCGTTTTGAAATCTAAATTTTCAAACTCCGATTTACAAACAAATCTTAAATCTCAATCCTCAAATTCAAAAACACGGTTTATGTTGACCGTGGAGATCTCAAGCATTTATTCCAAGGGCGGGAAAACACGGAGAGTGCATAATCTGATTTTTGTCCCTTCAATTGAGACGGCGGAGAAAATCAATGCCATACTTGGCATTCGCGGTAATATAAAATCCGATGGCCGGCCGATTTTGGGGTTGGATTCCAAAGAACTCGCCAAAATTGTTTTTAATATGGATCCGAAAGCGGTTTTAGTGCCAGCGCACGCCTGGACTCCGTGGTTTTCGGTATTTGGCTCCATGTCCGGATTTGATACGTTGGAGGAATGTTTTGACGAATACGCCAAAAATATTTTTGCGGTTGAAACGGGTTTGAGTAGCGATCCGGCCATGAATTGGCGAGTATCCCGACTCGACAATATTGCGCTTATTTCAAACTCCGATTCCCATTCGCTCCAGCGCATTGGCCGGGAGGCGAATGTTTTTGATACGGAATTGTCGTATGATGGGATAATTGGCGCGATAAAATCACACGACCCCAAGAAATTTCTTTTTACCGTGGAGTTTTTTCCGGAAGAGGGAAAATATCATTATGATGGGCACCGTTTATGCAAATTTTCCTGCGGACCCGAGAAAACCAAGAAATTAAAAAAAATCTGTCCGAAATGCGGTAAACCCATGACAGTGGGCGTGATGTATCGGGTAGAGGAACTGGCGGATCGCAAAGCAGGCGAAAAACCCAAAACCGTCATACCTTACAAAAGCATGGTGCCTTTGGATGAGATTATTGCCGAGAGTTTCGGAGTGGGCACTGCTTCCAAAAAAGTTAAGAATGAGTATAATAATTTAGTGGATAAAATAGGAAGTGAGTTTGCAATATTGATGGATGCGCAAAAATCTGATTTGGAGCGCGCCGCTTTGCCGGAAATAGTGGAGGGAATTATGCGGGTGCGGGAAGGAAAATTGCACATTGAGCCGGGATTTGACGGGGAATACGGGCATGTTAAGATATTTGAAGAGACGGAAAGAAAAGAAATTTCCAAGCAAAAATCGCTTTTTTAGGGGTTTTCGTGCGCGCTATTTGATATTTCGTTCGGCACGCCCTATAATATACTTATGGAAAAAATTTCTACAATCATTGTTCTCGCAATTTCTTTGCTTTGGGTATCGGCTTTCGCCGCGTCTCCTCTTGCCGGCAAAATAATAGCGCTGGATGCCGGACATGGCGGGGGTGAGATCGGAGCGGTGAATAAGAAATATGCGGTAGCAGAAGCGGATGTAAACTGGGACGTGGTGCGGGCGCTGAAGGCCAAACTTGAAGCATCCGAGATCGGGGCGCATGTGGTCGTTGCCGACCGCCTATCTTCCCGGAAAGACAGAGTAAATGATGCGATTGCCAAGTGCGCCGCGCTTGATTTGAATGGGGACAACCTGGGCGACGGTAGGAAATGCGATGCGCTTGTATCGATTCATCACAACGGCAGTACTGATTCCTCGCACGACGGCACGCTTGCCATCTATAACGAGAAAAAAGACAAGCCGTTGGCTGAAAAAATGCTTGCATCTCTAATTCCGCTTACCGGCATAAGCGAAGGATTAGAAAATGGCGGTTACGGTATTACGGTTTATGGAAATCTCATATCTGTTCTTACCGAGGCCTACTACATTACTAATGATTGCGAGGCGGAACTTTATTTATATTCAATCGGTGATCCGCGTATTACTGATTTAAGTCAATCATGTAAAAATAAAGGTTTTGTTCTTGAAAATCGTATTGAGCGTGAAGCGCAGTTGCAAGTCAACGGTTTGAGCAGTTACTTCGGCTCTCCAACCGGCGGCAAGGGCGGACGGAAATAATCGAATTATTACGCACTTGCAATTTATTTCATTTGGGTGTATAATGGGTGTATAGTTGAAATATTAAGAATAGCGATTATTATTAACGTAATACATAAACCGGTACAATTTCGCAGAAATAACACGAAGACGGGTTGTTTTCTGGGAATTCTGGGTTTTAGTAGAGCAATATGTTTAGATTAAACTTTAGTCGTAAATTAGCCATCGTAGCCCTTTTGGGTATCGGAGTTTTTGCCGCATTTGCGTATGCGGATCACTCCTGGGGTAATTATCACTGGGCGCGAACAGTCAATCCTTTCACTTTGAAGTTGGGAGATAACGTATCATCCGCCTGGGATGCGTATCTTGCTACGGCGTCCGCGGATTGGAGCTCATCCACCACCGTGGATACGGCAGTTGTTTCCGGCGCAACCAATCCTAGAAATTGTCGAGCTGTATCCGGGCGCATTGAAGTGTGTTCGGGTAAATACGGAAACAATGGCTGGTTGGGGCTGGCCTCAATTTGGGTAAACGGAGATCATATTGTGCAGGGAACGGCCAAGCTGAACGACACCTACTTCAATACCGCGAAATACAATAAACCGGCTTGGCGCAGTTTGGTAATGTGCCAGGAAATTGCGCATGGGTTTGGACTTGACCATCAGGATGAGAACTTTTCGAATCCCAATCTCGGAACCTGTATGGATTACACCAGCGATCCGGACGGCACGCTGGCTGACCCGGATCAGTTGAGTAATATGCATCCTAACGCGCATGATTACGAAATGCTGGAGACGATTTATGCGCATACCGACTCCTTTACCACCATAAAACAGACACTATTTTCCCGAGGCAATGGCAAGGCCGGTGTTAATCTTTCGGATGATCCGAAACAATGGGGCAGGGAGGTTAAAAAGGACTCCCGCGGCCGCACCTCGCTTTATGAGCGTGATCTAGGCCAGGGCAGAAAAGTATTTACTCATGTTTTCTGGGCGAATTAAATTATTTCTTGATACGTAGAATTCAAAATCCCGCATGACGCGGGATTTTTGAATATACGAGAATTTACGAGGTTCAACCTCGTAAGATTTTGAGGTTGAACCCCGGATAATTTTACGATTTTTTGCAACATTAATGGGAGAGTCGAGGGACTCTCCCATTAGTTGTTTGGTTCGACGCTGGTGCTCGGATATTTTCCGAGTGGTGGCTGATATCAGCCACAAGCGCGCCAATAACCCGGCGCATGAGTTTGTGGCGGCGTTGTTCTACGCCGCTGGACGTGTCATGCGTGATGTTTCGCCCACAATCTACGGAGCGCGGCCCGGCCCGATCTTTTCGGGTCGCTTAATATTAGGCTTCCGCGGTGGGCAAACTGGCGAGTCCGTATCCGTCGCGGCTTTACCGCACGAAACCAAAAAATGGAATGATTTACGGCCGGACTCAAAACTGAAAGATCTTTTTGGTGAGAGCCCCGCTTTAATCGGCCTTGGGCGGAACTCTCGGGCGAAAAATTTTAACAAAAAATTGAGGAATCGTTCTCACCCCATCACATGCTCCACGTTTGGGGCTTGAGGAACATCTGTTTGCCCATGCAACGTATCACTGGGACCCGGCCGATGTACGACCAAGGATAGGTCGGAAGGACTCAAGATGAGAGTATATATCTATTATACTCCCACCCTATAAAAAAGTCAATAACCCTGTTACAATTTAAATATGTCGAAATTGCGTCTAAATTTGCGTTGAGAGTTGCGTTTAATTTTGCCTCTATTTTTATGACCAATCAAGAGATTGCCAAAATTCTCCGCGAGATGGCCATTTTTTACGAAATGGATAATGTTTTATTCAAGCCCCGCGCTTATGAACGGGCGGCCCAAGGCGTGGAGGGATTGGCAGAGGAGGCGGCAGATATTTATAAAAAAGACGGCGCCAAAGCGTTGGCTGAAATTCCGGGCGTGGGCAAAGGGATTGCGGAGCACTTGGAAAATTTATTTAAAACAGGACATTTTAGCGAATATGATCGCCTGAAGAAAAAAAATCCGGTGGATATAACCGGGCTTACCGCGGTGGAGGGCGTGGGACCAAAGATGGTTAAGATATTGTATAAGGAATTAGGAATTAGGAATTTAGAACAGTTGGAGAAAGCGGCGCGTCAAGGAAAAATTCGAAAGTTAACGCATTTTGGGGAAAAATCCGAACAAAAAATTTTAAAAGGAATTGAGTTTTTGAAAAAATCAGGCGGCAGGCGGGTCCTCGGATTTGTATTGCCGGAGATAAGAAATTTAGAAAAGATGATTCAGGCGTTTCCCGAGGTGGAGCGAGTAACGGTTGCGGGCTCGGTCAGACGCAGGAAAGAGACCATAGACGATATTGATATTTTGGCCGTATCGGCGAAGCCGGAGCGCGTTATGGAACGATTTTTGGCACTCCCGTTTATTGCGCATGTATATGGTCATGGCTCCACCAAAACCATGGTCAAATTAAAAAATGGTCTGGATGCGGATTTACGAGTTGTGCCGCAAGAATCATGGGGCGCGGCGCTTAATTATTTTACCGGATCCAAATTCCATAATATTGCGCTTCGGGAGATTGCGATAAAAATGCGCCTTAAATTAAATGAATACGGGCTGTTTCGCGATAAAAAATTTATCGCAGGCAAGACCGAAGAAGAATTATATAAGGCGTTAGGCCTTCGCTATATTGAGCCGGAAATGCGGGAGATGGCCGGAGAAATTGAAGCCGCCCGTCTTAGCTTGAGGTCCGACCTTGGCGCTGTAAAGGTCGGACCTCGGTTGCCGAACCTGATTGGTTACGGCGACCTATGTGGCGATTTACAGACGCAGACCAACTGGACGGATGGGGAAAATTCCATTGAAGAAATGGCGCATGCCGCCATGGATGCAGGACTTGAATATATTGCGATAACCGATCATACGCGCTCTTTGGCCATGACCGGGGGATCGGATGAGAAAAAACTTCTGAAACAAATGGATGCCATTGACAAGGTCAATAAAAAACTGATGGGTATTCCCCGAGCGAAGTCGAGGGGCTTCCGAATTCTTAAAGGCGCGGAAGTAAATATCGGAAAGGACGGATCACTGGATATAAAAGATGAAGTACTCGCGAAATTAGACGTGGTGGGTGCGGCAGTTCACAGCCATTTTAATCTGCCACGCTTGGAGCAAATGAAGCGTCTTATCCGCGCCATGGAAAATCCGCATGTGGATATTGTTTTTCATTTAACCGGACGCGTTATAAATAAGCGCGCGCCGATTGACATTGATATTGATGAGATTATTAAAACCGTCAAGCGCACCGGAACTATTTTGGAAATTGATGCGTTTCCTGACCGTCTTGATATCAAAGACGAATACATAAAAAAGTGCGTTGAGCGGGGAGTAAAAATGTCTATTGATTCGGACGCTCATTCCATAAAGCACTTTTCTGTTCTGGAATTCGGCATCGCGCAGGCGCGCAGGGGGTGGGCCACCCAAGATGATATTATAAACGCCTGGCCGGCGGAGAAAATGTTGGGATTTTTGAAAAAATAAAAAAGCACCGCAATGTGGTGCTATTAGCTAATTTTGTCGCATTGGACAACCCCGGGCGTCTTTAAGAAATGTCCGTGTTCTCCCAAATACTGCGAAGGTATGTGTTTTTTATACAGCGCAAGCAATTCGCCATAAGTAACTTCTTTCCACTCACCTTTTATTTTGGCGAAAAGTTGTCCATATTCCGTCCTGTGGTTCAGGAGTTTTTCGTCAGAGTTGCTAATAATGGAATATTGCATGAATTGTACGCCTGTTTCAAGGACAGTAATGACATTTACAAATTCTCTCCAAGTTTTCTTTCCTGGATATAGCCGGTAGAATTCTAATAAAACCTCGGGCGGAGATGATTTTATGTCTTTACAAACCTCATGTTTAGTGAATTGTGAAAGATCAGAGGCGTTGCCTGTTATGCGGTATTTAAGGGTACAGGAGATAAGGAGTGCGAAACCAAGAAAGGCAATAATCGACTTCGTAATAAACATTGATTCCTCCGCCATCACACAGGCTCCATTTAATGCTATATTTGGTTAGATATATTGTCAACATGCCCGTTGAACGCTCCGCAGGAATAATAATTTTTAGAAATACTCCGCGAGGCCGGAGGTATTTGGTTTTGCATGCCGCGCGCAATGTTTCGCGCGTGACTAAATTTAAAGTAACGCGAGATTTTTGGGATTTTTCCAAGGGATTATTGGATAAAGGTGAAACTGGTTTGGATGCGGCCAAGCGTGAAACCCGGGAAGAGGCGGGGATAAGTAAATTTAAACTCACTCCAAATTTTAAAGAAACCGCGCATTATTTCACTCGCCGCGATGGCAAGCCAATTCTGAAATACGTTGCCATGTTTCTGGCTGAAGTAAAAAGTTCCAAGGTCAAACTTTCTTGGGAGCATGATGAGCACGAGTGGCTGCCGTATAAAGAGGCGCATGACAGGATCACCCTTCCGCAGATGAAGAAAGTGCTGGAGAAAGCGGAGAAATATTTAGAAAGATGCGAATATTGAACGAATCTCATCAACGAATCGTAACGAATATCCGGTTATATTCGTTGGAAAATTCGTTCCGCATTTGTGTATGACAAGATTTCAACAGCGGGTGTATAATATAGTAAAGCGTATCCCGCGCGGAAAAGTTGCCACCTACAAGGTGGTTGCCCGCGCCATAGGAAATCCGCGCGCGATGCGTGCGGTGGGAAACGCGCTAAATAAGAATCGCGATAAGAGAATGTCCTGTCATCGCGTTATTCGTTCAGATGGAATGGTCGGCGGCTTTGCCCGCGGCACTAAAGAAAAGATCCGTTTACTTCGTAGCGAAAAAGTTATGATTATAAATAAAAAAGCTGCAGTGAAACATATAATATCCAAGTTTTAGGGTTATTAGAGTAATTAGAATAATTAGGTGAATTAAAAATTAGAACTTAGGATTTTTTGTGACATGTCTTTATTTCTTTACATTCTTCTCGCATCACTTGCCGAGAGTATCGTTTCTTTCAGCGGCGGATTTTTGGCGATTTGGGGTGAGGAAAAAATGCGCAAAATTGCGCATTTCGTGGTAAGTTTTGCGATTGGTGCGCTTCTGGGCGTAGCATTTTTGGAGTTGATTCCGGAGGCGGCCGAAACATTATCACTATCGGCCGTTATGTCTTGGGTACTCGGCGGCATAGTTTTATTTTTTGTTCTGGAAAAATTTCTTTTCTGGTACCACTGCCATGGAGGGGTGTGTCCGGTACACACCTATACTTATTTGGTGCTGTGGGGTGATTTTTTGCACAATTTAATTGATGGAATAATTATCGCGCTTACTTTCATGGCAGATACCCGGCTTGGAATTCTTACGACCGTTGCCGTAATTTTTCATGAGATACCGCAGGAGATCGGGGATTTTGCCGTACTAATGCATGGCGGCATGCAGCGCAGACGCGCGCTTTTTTATAATTTTTGGATATCGCTTTCAACACTCGCCGGCGCTTTAATAACATATGCTTTTGGAGATATTTTTGCGTCTGTTCTGCCTTATGCTTTGGCGCTGGTTGCGGGAAATTTCATATACATTGCCTCTACCGACTTAATGCCTGAGCTTCATGAATCGACAAAATTTCCACACGGCTTTTTACAGTTTTTGCTGATCATTACGGGNATNNCTCTGGTGATTCTTCCTGAATTGTTGTTCGGGGCGCGNTAAGAACCGGGCGTATTTAAAACACCTCAACGGGATTTCCCGTTGAGGTGTTTGTTAATAAGGCGTTATTTGGATGTTTGAACAATTTTTTTAAATATTTCCGGTTTGGTTTCCGCAAGTTCGGCCAGGATTTTACGATCAAGCTCTATTTTGTTTTTGTGAAGATATCCGATTAGTTTGCTGTAAGAAATGCCGTTTATTTGCGCCGCGGCGCCGATTTTGGTTTGCCAAAGCCGGCGGTAGTTCCGCTTTTTTTGTTTGCGTCCGGCAAAGGCATGCGACCAGGCATGCAGGAGCGCCTCTTTGGCCAGTCGCTCTTTGGATTTACGGCCCCACTTAAAGCCCTTGGCGTATTTGAGAAGTTTTTCTCTTTTTTTATGGGCGATGACGCCCCGTTTTACTCTAACCACTGGAATTAGGAATTAGGAATTAGAATTAGGAATTTTTGCTTCCATACTTCATAATTCTTAATTTATGATTCATTGTTGTTATAGGTATCTTTTCATTTTTTTCTCCATAACGCGCGTAAATCCCATCATGCCTTTTTGCCGCAACTGAACGCGGCGCGAATGTTTAGCGTTAAAATGATTTTTTCCGGGTTTGCGGTGAATAAGTTTCCCGGTTCCGGTGATTTTTATGCGTTTTGATACTGATTTGCGCATGAAACACACTAATCTACGAATGTATACACTAATCCACAAATAACGAATAACTGTTTTATTGGTGGATTGATGTGCTCATTTGTGGATTAGTGTACAGGTTACTTTTTCGTGATGACCGTCATAAATCCATTGGGCAAGCGTTTGGGCGGCAGATCAAGATTAATTTCCATCGGGATCATTTCCAAGAATTCGTGGAATTTTTTAAGCGCGAGGTCCCGATGCGCTTTTTCCCGTCCGGACAACCTCATGTCAATGTGTACTTTATCTCCGGCATCCATGAATTTTTTGGCCTGATTCGCGCGCATCTGTAGATCGTGTTTGCCGGTGGTAAATCCTATGCGCAAACTTTTCACTTCAACNTCCTTTTGTTTCTTGCCGTGCTCTCGCTCTCCTTTCTCGCGCTCGTACTTGAATTTTCCGAAATCCATTATTTTGCACACCGGAGGACGGACGGTTGGCGCAATTTCGATCAAATCCAGGCCGCGTTCCTGCGCGATACGTCCCGCCTCGGCCAATTCCATAACGCCCAGGTTTTTTCCGCTCTCGTCAATGACGCGAATGGGTGAGATGCGAATATATTGATTTATTCTATAGCGCCTTTGAATTTTAGAAAGTAGAAAGTAGAAAGTAGAAAGTAGAATCTTCTAGATTCTAAATTATAGATTCTAAATTCTTGTCTGGTGGAGATGGCGGGAATCGAACCCGCGTCTGGAAGATTCGGCAATCAGGATTTGTACAAGCGTATCCCGGCCGAAGCCAGGAAAGTTTTGCCCAATAAGTGTCATAATTGCCATTGGACGTCACAATTATCAAGCTCGGTAGTATAACACCGGTTGTCTTCCGCACGAGCGTTAGAAGGCCGATGGCCTATGCGTTAAGCGTAGGCAGGTGCAAGATCGCCAATGCCGCCAAAAAGGCGAGCGAAAGCGGTTTTTGCGTTTGTCAATAAGTTTGCACTTATTGGTTGCGTGAAGTTTTTACGAAGACATCACGCCTCTTCGGCTTGATCCTAATTATCTCATGCTTCCATCGAAGCCGATCATCCCCTAAAACATTTTGCACCGCAAAATGTTCGGGCAAGTCCCTATTTTAGGGCGCGTTTTATATCTCGTTCGGCCTCTCGTTTTTTAATGGTTTCGCGTTTGTCCCCCTTCTTTTTATGCCGTCCGAGGCCTAACAAAATTTTTACCAGCCCTCGTTTAGTATATACTTTTAGGGGCACGATTGTCAATCCCTTGGCAGAGGACTTTCCGATGAGTTCTTTAATNTCNGATTTTTTCAGGAGCAATCTTCGGGAGCGGATGGGGTCATAATTAAGAGGAGTATTTTTGGGTTGAAATGGAGAAATGGTTGCATTTAACAGCCACGCTTCGTCATTTCGTATGACCGCAAAAGAACCGGTTAAATGCATATGCCCGGTTTTTACGGATTTTACCTCAAATCCGTATAAGGCAATTCCTGCCTCGTAGGTTTCCAGGATCTCGTAATCAAAACGGGCGCGTCGGTTGACAGATAGTTCGTTCATGTGGTAAGTATAGACCAGTACGTTTTTTCGAGAAAGGGAGTGGTATATGGCACTGATCGAGATTGCTGGTAAATCGTTTCTGGTGGGTGATGTTGTGAAAATTGAGCGCCATGATAATGTGAAGGCGATTATCCGCATTGAGCGGATACTAAATAGCGGACAGTTTCAATACTGGGATGTATTGACTACTGCTTTATGGGAAGGTGTCTCTGCCATCGTGGCCGGAGGTGTAATGGATCCCAAAGACGTGCGTGTGGCCTGGAAGGCTGGTACCATTTCTGACCGGGATCGCGACGCATATACGAAATTTGCCATGATGTACCACCGGATGCGGGATTGGGAAAAATTGCTTTCATAGCGGCTCTATTACGGGCCTTTTTCTTTTGCCGCAAATTTTGTTAAAGTTAAGTTATTATGGCGCGTAAGGAGATTGAAAAATTGCTTGTCTCGGCAATCCGTAAATTATACGGAGATATTTCTGTCCCTAAATTTTCGCTTGAAGTTCCGGAAAATCCGGAACATGGGGACTATGCGACTAATGTCGCAATGCTTTTGGCAAAAATTTTGAAGAAGAGCCCCATGAGTATCACGGAAGAAATATCGAACCAGTTGTCAGTTACCAATTATCGGGTTAAAATCGCGCCGCCTGGATTTATCAATTTTTATCTGTCCGAGAAGATATTATACCGCGGACTCGCAGAAATTTTGAAGAAACAGAAAAATTATAGTAAAAAACAAATTACCGGGAGCGCACAAAAAAAGATTAATATAGAATTCGTCTCCGCAAATCCAACGGGCCCCCTGACCATGGCCAATGGCCGGGGGGGGGTTTATGGGGATGTACTGGCTAAAGTTCTTGCGTCATACGGGCATAAAGTGACCCGCGAATATTATATTAATGATGCCGGTAATCAAATAAAACTTTTGGGCGAAAGTATTTTGGCGGCGGAGGGTAAAATCCCCCCCCAAGACGAATATTATAAGGGCGGCTATATAAATGAATTAAAGGGTAAAACCGCAAAGCAGGCGGCAAGCACATTGCTTAAAGAGATTAAACGGTCTCTTAAAAAAGCGGGTATAAAGTTCGATGTTTGGTTTTCTGAAGAAAACAGTATTCATAAATCCGGGGAGCTTAAGAAGACGCTAGAATTTTTAGTTAAAAACAAATCAGTAAATGAAAAAGAGGGCGCTTTATGGCTGGCGGATGCTGTAGTGGTTAAATCCGATAAAAACCCGACGTATTTTTTGGCAGATTTGGCGTACCATTATGATAAATTTATCAATAGAAAATTCAATATCGCCATTGATATCTGGGGCGCGGACCATCATGGGCATGTAGATAGGACGAAAAAGGGTGTTGCGGCGCTTGGCGTTGATCCCGCCCGACTTCATATTATTATCATGCAGCTCGTACGGCTCGTGCGGGGCGGAAAAGAAGTGAAAATGTCAAAGCGCGCCGGAGAATTCGTGACTTTGGATGAACTTTTAGATGAAGTGGGTATTGACGCCGCGCGCTATTTTTTTCTGGAGCGTTCCCCGGATACCCACATGGATTTTAATCTGGATTTGGCCAAAGAGCGTTCGGTGAAAAATCCCGTTTATTATATTCAGTATGCACATGCCCGCATCTCTGCTATTTTTCGCAAAGCATCTATTTTGTGTCATCCTGAGGGAGCGAAGCAACCGAAGGATCTCAAGAGATCCTTCACTTCGTTCAGGATGACGACTTTAAGAGAACTGGAGGAATTAGTTCTCATAAAAAAGTTAATTAAGTTTCCCGAAGTCATAGAAGATATAACCAAAGATTATCAAGTACATCATCTGACGCATTATGCGTATGAACTGGCGCGATCTTTTCATAATTTTTACGAAAAGCGCCGCGTCATTACGGATGATAAAAATTTAACGTCCGCGCGTCTGACTCTTGCCAAAGCCACCCAAATCGTGCTACAAATCACATTAGACCTTTTAGGAATCAAAGCGTCGGAAAGGATGTAGGAAGGAGAATGAATTATGAGTGAGTGTCGGGTTATTCCCCAGTTGGAGGTCCTTCGTGGTAAATTAGAGAATCTTAGGGCTAGTTGTTGTGAGTCACAGAGATTGAACTTGTTTGATGAGATTCTGTGTATCCTTGCATCCTTAAAGGAAGATGCGACTCACGGTGAGTTACACGTCATTGTGTATGGCCCGTGTCCAAAGTTATTGAACATTGGTGCGGTTTTGGGCAAGCTTGTTGTGGGGTGTTGCGAGAGGTATAAATTGAAATATTATTACGAATGTTTCGAATTATTAAACGACATTTTCTCATGCCACACGTCTCGTTAGTCAATCATATCGGCGTCTGATAAAGAGTAAAATATGGAATGGATGAACGCTTAGATGGTTGCTTTGCGGCAGCACCCGTGTGAAAGTTCCGTATCACCCTCCGAAGATCCTGCCGGTAAAGGCGCTTGGTGGTTATTTAGTGTCTTAATGATTTTTTGGCTTGTGTTTGCCGCGTTGATTATGTTGGTTGAGCCGAAAAATGATTTGGAGAGGGAAACTGTGCGGCGCGTTTCGTGCGAGTTGCGCAATAACTGTTAAGGGGAGAATATTCCCCTTTTTTTGATTTTCAACTTTTGTCCAAATTTTCAAGCTATCGGCGTCGAAAATTTGGAAACAAAAATTGAATCCCGCATTAATTTTGCCACTAATACGGAAATAAACCCCGGAAAATAGAAAATTTGTATGCTGCCCGCGAGTCGTGCATGCTGAATAGGCATATCCCTGACGGGCGAAGCGACTCGCCGCGGTGTTATATGCAAAATTAGTGCGGGATTGATACCCCATAAAATAAGGCATAAAATAATGCATATGCCCGAAAACAGACCAAAATTTAATCTGCCGGAAATGGAAGAAAAAATACTCGTGTTTTGGGAGCGAAATAAGATTTTTGAGAAATCGTTTACTCAAACTAAAGGGGGTAGACCTTTCGTATTTTACGAGGGACCTCCAACTGCCAATGCCGCGCCCGGGATTCATCACGTTGAGGCGCGCGCATTTAAAGATGTTATTCCGCGCTATAAGACCATGCGTGGTTTTTATGTTCCCCGAAAAGCCGGGTGGGATACGCACGGTTTGCCGGTAGAAATTCAGATAGAAAAGGAACTTGGATTTAAAACCAAACAAGATATTGAAAAATACGGTATTGCGAAATTCAACGCCAAGGCCAAAGAATCCGTCTGGCGCTACAAAGGCGAGTGGGAGAAATTAACCAAGCGCATTGGTTTTTGGCTGGATTTGGANCACCCCTACATAACTTATGACGNATCNTANATGGANNCGCTTTGGCGGATTATTAAAGAAATTTGGAAAAAAGGNNTNTTNGTTGAGGATTTTAAAGTTGTGCCCTGGTGCGTGCGTTGCGGCACCGGACTTTCCACTCACGAACTCGGCCAGCCCGGAGCGTATAAAAAGATAAAAGACGATTCGGTATTTGTAA
>C687J35174_10007841_pt1 | contig 13677 bp, 18 predicted proteins | sample RifCSPhighO2_01_FD_35174 | JGI IMG/M metagenome (IMG submission 35174) | reverse complement strand
AAACGGTGGTACTCAGCAAAAATCAAGAAGTCATCTTGAAATCTATCGACAAAAGAATACTCAAAACCTAGTGTACATAAATCAAGGCGAAGTCAGGTAATGATGAATAAAACTCTTTCAAATGTGTTATTTGCTGTTTTGCTTACTCTGGTGATGAATGGTCTTGACATAACCTATCATCTTGCAACCGACTGGGCAGTGCATATTAATTATGTGGCTGTTAAACTTACGGTCGTTTTTCTCGCGACGTTTTTGATTGTGCAATTTTCCGGTAAAGTAACAGAGCAGGGAATTGTGACGAGTATTATCGGACCGTTTATGTTCTATCTGTATTATTTATCCGCAAATCCAACCATCAATCGCGAACTGTTCAAGATTGACGAGCAATTCTGGTTTTTCTTTTTGCATTTTGCGTTCATGATGATTGCGTACTTTTCTGCACAGCAGCTGTTTCAGGCAACGGGATGGAGAAAGAATACTGGGTTTGTGATTTTAACAACTGTTGGTGCGCTTGCTCTTGATGCGATTTTTGTCATGGCACGATTGAAAGTGCTTGGACTCGACGAAGAAGCTGAAGCTCTGTTTATGACATTTGGCGTCATTGTGATTCCTTTGGTTGTGTTTTTGGTTGCGTCGGTTCTTCTTTTGTACTGGAAAGGAAAGACTGCTCATATTATTGTTAGTTTGCTTGCTGGGTTGGCGCTCGGGTTCATTACTGGAGATGTTCTTCATGGTGTTGCTGCAGCGATTTCGTTTTTTGTCATATACTGGACTGTTCATCATGTTGATTTTCAATCCCATCTTGTGAAAGGATTGACTGCACAAGGTTGGACTATTTTAGGCGTTGTAACGTTGTTGGTTGGGGGATTTTATCATTTTGTGCCGCGCAAGACTGTGCGTTCAATCGCAGAATTTCTTATTTTTGACGTGACTGTTTTTGGCTATAAGATACGACAGAATGACATCATCATGGTGTCAACGTTGTTGCTTGTGATTGCGCTGGTGAGTTTTTATCAGCTGTATAAGACTACTCAAAAAAGTGTTTCTCAAGCATATAATTAAATACCATTTGTTTTTTTGTATCTCCATGAAATGCGAACTGTGCAAAGCAACCCTCTCGCAGCTTTTTCTTGGTAAGATTAATGGTACCTATGTCAAAGATGAGAAAGGAAAGAAGCATCTCGTCTGTTTTGACTGTCAGAAGAAGTTTCCCTCCAAAACTGAAGTTCTCGAACAACTAAAGAAAAGCTTATAATCAGATTATCTTGTTTGTGTTTAGAAGTGCCCTCATAGCTCAGCGGCAGAGCGACTGCTTCGTAAGCAGTAGGCCGGGGGTTCAAATCCCTCTGGGGGCTTATTTTTGTCGTTGGAGCAAAAGGAAGGCGAAAAAAAGTTACGTTCTAAAAAATATTTTTTTCTTCCTTTCGTAACAACGAAGACTGGGCGTCTTTGTATTATTCCACAAACCTGTCAAAAACCACTGTGGTTTTTGAGCACGCTCAGTGACATGTCTCTGGCGCACCAGAAACTGTAGTTTCTCAGTGCATCAGTTTTCCATCGCTTGGAAAACTAAATGTTTATAATCCCTGAGTTTTCTTTTGTATCAATGAAAGATAATAGAATGCAGAAGACGCTTGTCTCTCTTTTTTTTGTAGTCATTCTTATCGCAAGCACCGCTGGTTTTGTTGTCACATTCCGCCAGCCTGATAATACTTCGTACAATGGCTATGAATTTGAACAACGCGATGGCCAATGGATAACAGAAGTCGAAACATCTTTTGGTACGGAAGAATTTTCGTTTTATAATCATCCACTCAATCTTGATGTTGTTGTCGGCGATGATATTCTTCAATCTATCCGAACATCGCCGAGCATTGTTCTTTTGTTCGACCCGAACGTCACTGACATCCATTTTGTTGATGCAGCACGATTCCAGCTGAAACAGTATCTTGTCAATCAACTGGGTAAGAATGTCGAACATGCAGTCACTACCAACAGCACATTATATCCTTTTCCTGTGCAACAATGTTCGGGTGAAAAGTTATTTATAATCTATTCTTCCGGTGATAATCGAACTCTCGCAAAAGAAGGTAATTGCATTACCATGACGAGCTACTCCTCATCTGATTTCCTGCAATATTCTGAAGCAATTGTCTATCGATTACTTGGGGTGATTGCATGAGCTTTCCAACAAATGCAGATATAGAACGTGCTATTGATGAAATTGAACCTGAAGAAGATACACACAGCAACAAGTCATTTTATATTGTTGTCAGTATTGTTGTGTTGTTGTTTGCGGGATTTCTTGGATACCAACAGTTTTCTGTACCCTCAGGCGCGCTTACATTTGATGAACTGCATCAACTCAATCTCGATGGCAAGCTTGACGAGGATAAAGGATACGTCTATAATGGCTTCTCGTTTGTTTTCTTCGACGGATTGTGGTATACCGATGTAGATAGAAATGGTGTCAACTATCGCATTCCGCTGCATTTTGGGCCGCGAGACATTGAGGATGTTCCTGTTTTCGGTAGTGTTGACGACTCTTTCAATGAAGGTGTTGATGTGTACATTACGGTCAATCCTCTTTCGTCTGATCAGGATTACATTGCGCTTGCTGCATCTGAGCTTGCGCAGAATCTTGCGGTTGCCATTCAGCGACGTCCTGTTGGTGCTTGCGACAGAAATGAGACGAGCATGTGCGTCGAACGTCCAATAGTCACCTGTGAAACTACAGATAAAGCAATGATTTATTTGCTCACTGAAACAGGGAAGCCATCGGTACAGCTGGATAATAAATGCATTATTGTACGTGGCACAGGATATGATTTAGTAAAAGCAGTTGATAGGCTTGTTCTCCAATGGTACGGCATAATGTAGAACATTATTATTCGGAGAAGCAACATTCTGTTCTTACAGAGAAAACTCTTGATGTGACTCTGTTCGGAGCGCGACTGAGTTTTGTTACGCCTTCCGGTGTTTTTTCTTTTGGACACATCGATAAAGGCTCGCTATTACTTGTTGAAGCAGTTGTTTTAGAGAATCAACGCGTTCTTGATTTTGGATGCGGATGGGGATTTGTTGGCGTTATTGTTAAAAAAAGATTTTCTGGATGTGCGGTAACATTGACTGATGTCAATGAACGTGCATTACACTATGCTGCGACGAATGCGCGGAAGAACCATGTGTCTGTTCATGTTGTGAAAAGCAATCTCTTTTCTGGACTGCATGAATTTGATGCTATCCTCGTCAATCCGCCGATGCATGCGGGTCGTGAGATTTGTTATTCACTCATTGAGCAAGCAAAACAACATCTTTCTGTCGGTGGCAAACTGTATCTCGTTGCACTGCACAATAAAGGCGGGGCAATGCTTGAGAAAAAGATGAATGACGTTTTTGGCAATGTTCAAACTGCTGCTAAGAAAGGCGGGTTTCGGGTTTATGTCGCTACAAATCAATAAATTGTTCATTCTCGATTGCGACCAAACGAATACCTGTGCCCAAGCTGAGAATCGCGGCAAGCAATGCTGCATGTTCTTTTCCTGTGCCTGAAATCATGTGCACCGCTACTTCCAAACCGACTATCTTGTTTTTCAGAAGTGCATGCATATTGTTTTTAAGTTCAGTTATTGGCATTGAAAAATCGGTCACGAGCACTTCTGCCTTCTCTGCGCGAAAATCCTTGCCGAATTCGTTTGTGATGATGAGCACTTTTTCCCAAGATTGTGACTTGATTATTTTAGCGACATCTGACCATGTGCCTTTGCCGGTTGACAATAATGCGATGAGTTCAGTCATGGTTTTCTCGAAATATCAGGAACTGTGTAATATCCCTCAACCTGATAGATGTTGTCTATATTTTCTATTTCAATTTCCAAAACGGACGGATTTTGCATTTCTTCGCATGTTCCACCCTGCATTCCACTCTGTCTTTGGAACTTTATATGCTCAACAAACAAAGAAGACGATGACATTCGGGAAACATCTCCAAGAATGTATGCTTTTGGTGTTGCTATAAGAACGTGCCATGTCACTCCTGTTTGTCGCTCTGGCACACGATTCGGGTCAATCTCGGACAGCTTCCATAACTTGTACTCTTCAGTGAGTGCATCCTGGATAAGTTTTGGAATTCTCTCGTTCATGTGTAGAGCTTTTATGAGCCTTATTATGAATGTTTCGGCTTTTGAAGCCTCAACACAAAACTTTTAAATTAGCTGTTTTTCTCTCGTCCATGCGCACAAAATATATCTTCGTTGTTGGCGGCGTTATCTCAGGCGTTGGTAAAGGTGTCGCAACTGCATCACTTGCACGTATTCTCAAAGATTATGGTTACAAAGTAACATGTATGAAAATAGACCCCTACATCAACATTGATGCGGGAACGATGAATCCGACGGAACACGGCGAAGTATTTGTTACTGAAGACGGTGACGAAACTGATCAGGATATCGGCAATTATGAACGCTTTTTGGGCGAAAACATTCTTTCTGTTAATTACATGACTACTGGTAGAGTCTATCTCTCCGTTATCGAACGCGAGCGACGGCTTGAATACGATGGCAAATGTGTTGAAGTTGTGCCTCATATCCCTTTTGAAGTGATTGAGCGCATCAAAAAGTGTGGAACAGTAACACAATCAGAATTTGTTGTTGTTGAAGTCGGTGGCACCGTTGGAGAATATCAAAACGTGCTTTTCCTTGAAGCAGCGCGCCGTATGCATCTCGACAATCCAACAGACGTTGCTTTTATTTTGGTCAGCTATCTGCCCGTTCCAAAAAATATCGGCGAAATGAAAACAAAACCTACCCAATATGCTGCAATCTCCATGAACAGCGCAGGCATCCAGCCGGATTTCGTCATCTGTAGATCAGAACAAGCCCTTGATGAGGTTCGCAGAACGAAAATTGCAGTGTCGTGCAATATTCATGCCGACCAAGTTATATCAGCGCCTGATGTTGAATCCATTTACAAAGTTCCTCTTGAACTTGAAAGCGAAGGGTTAGGTAAAAAAATGTTGAAAAAGTTCGGCATGGACGTAAAGAAAAGAACAACTCAATGGGAAAAGCTGGTTACACCGGTATTAACGTCAGAAGCACGTATCGGTATCGTCGGCAAATATTTTGATGTGGGTGATTATATCCTTCGCGATTCTTATCTTTCTGTCATCGAAGCAATCAAGCACGCAGCATGGTCTCTCGGCGTCAAGCCTACCATAGACTGGATTGATGCGCAGCAGATTGAAAAAAGCACCAAACCATTAGAACAATACGATGGCATCATTGTTCCCGGCGGCTTTGGCGCACGTGGCGTTGAAGGCAAAATAAAAGCCATTCAGTTCTGTCGCGAGAAAAATGTGCCGTATCTTGGTTTATGTTATGGAATGCAGCTTGCAATCGTTGAGTTTGCGCGGCATGTGTGCAAACTACAGGGCGCGAACACGATGGAAATCGATTCAAAAACTGCTTATCCTGTTATTTCGATGCAGACTGCTCAACAAGATGTTATGGCTCAACGCAAGTATGGTGGCACGATGCGGTTGGGCGCCTATGCCGCAAACCTGAAACCATCGCGCATTTTCGATTTGTATAAGAAAAGTTCCCGTTTAAAAGAAGACAAAGCACAGCTTTCACAGCTTGAAGAATGGAGACGCGGTAAAATTGTTGGAGATGCGATTATTGAGCGCCACCGCCATCGTTATGAAGTCAATCCTGTGTATATTGCACAGCTTGAAAAAAATGGACTGCTGTTTTCAGGTTATCATGAACGAGCAGATGGAACGAAGCTCATGGAGTTTGTAGAAATTCCTGGAAAACCATTCTTTGGGACGCAAGCACATCCGGAATTCAAGTCGCGCGTCGAAAAGCCGTCGCCACTCTTTGTAGGTTTAATGGAAGCAGCGAAAAAACGTTAGTGTTGTCGTTGAAGCAGAAGGAAGGCGAAAAAATTAATTTTGAACGTTTCATTTTTTTCTTCCTGGACTAACGGCGATAACTCGTTAAAATGTAGATTACCTGAGCTTTCAACTCATTCGAACCTATTTCTCGTTCTCACAAAAAGCTTATAAGACAATGCCTTTCTGTACTCTGTCATGTCATTAAAAGAGCGTTTCGTTGATATTTATGACAAGCACTATAAACAGCTTATGATATTGCCTGTTGTTCTACTTGTTCTTGCCTTCATTCAAATCGGCTATCAGGTCGCTACGACTGGTAACTTTGTTAATCTCGGAGTGTCGCTCAAAGGAGGCAGTGTGATTACTGTACTCCAACCTATTGATATCCCTGAACTGCAGGCTGTGCTTACAAAAGAATTTGTTGAGTTTTCTCCAACGGTACGTGGTATTCTTGATTCAAATAAAATCATCGGTGCCACCATCGAAAGTGCTGCGCAGCAGGATGATGTGGAAGACATTCTCACTTATCTCAAGCAGACAGGTATCAAAGAAGATGTTATCACCATTGAAATTACTGGCGCAGCGCTTGGTCAGCAATTTTTTTCACAGGCAATCCGTGCAATGCTCGTTGCATTTATCCTCATGGCGATTGTTGTCTTTTGTTATTTTCGAACTATTGTTCCAAGCATTGCCGTTGTTGTTGCGGCATTTTCTGATATCATCGAAACGATTGCAATCTTCAATCTGCTTGGCATGTCGCTCAGCACCGCAGGCATCGCAGCGTTGCTCATGCTTATTGGGTATTCGGTTGATACTGATATATTACTAACATCGCGCGTGCTCCGACGAACTGAAGGAACGGTTCTTGAACGCGTTTTTGGAGCGATGAGGACTGGAAATACAATGATATTTACTTCGGTCATTGCCGTGGTTGCTGGTCTTGTCTTTACCAACAGCGAAGTGATTAGGCAGATAATGGTTATCCTGCTGATTGGCTTGCTGCTCGATGTCATCAATACTTGGATTCAGAATGCGGGCTTCCTGCGCCTGTATTTGGAGCGAAAACATGCTCCGTGACATCTTCAAGAGCTGGCGTGTCATCCTGCTTCTTGTTTTTCTTCTATTTGCAGTCATTTCAATAAGACCAAGCCCGTGGAATGAAGGCGTTGCCATTCGTTCTGTTGAGGCAAACTCGTCAGCTGCGCTTGCAGGCATTGTTTCTCCTGATGCACGGGTAACTGCTCTTCATTATGAACGTATCCTTGCAGTAGACAATGTACAGGTGTCGACTCTGGAAGATTATGCTGCGGCTGTTGAAAACATAGAAGCGAACAGTACAATTCGTATTGTCACTGACAAAGCTTCTTATGTGCTGCGAACGAAAGAGCTTGTGCAGAAAACAACACTGAATGAGACTGAACTTCAAGTTGTGGAAGAATTTGATGCGACAACAAACAAGACAATCAAAAAAACAATAGAAGTGCCTCGCGTTTTGAGAGAAGTTATCGGTGTTGAGCCATTGGGCCTTGAAGTCGTGCAAGCTGCTACCAGCAATCTCCGCAAAGGACTTGATTTAGCAGGTGGCTCGCGCGTTGTGCTGAAGCCCGCAGAAGCTGTAACTGCACAGGACCTGGCGACCATCATCGACAGTCTGCAGGAACGACTTAATGTCTATGGGTTAAGTGATGTCTCCGTTCGTGATGCAACTGATCTTGTGGGAGATAAATTCATTGTCGTTGAAATCGCGGGTGCAACAGAAGAAGAATTGCGGGATGTTATCGCACGACAAGGGAAGTTTGAAGCAAAGATAGGTAATGAAACGGTTTTTTTTGGTGGCAACAAAGACGTCGCATATGTTTGTAGAACTGCAGACTGCAGCGGGTTGAGTCCACAACAGCCCTGCCAGCAAAATGCTGGACAATGGAACTGCGGTTTCTTTTTTTCTATCGCGTTAAGCGCAGAAGCAGCACAAAAACACGCTGAAGTCACAAAAAAAATAGCTGTTGTTTCTGAAGGCAGTCAGCGTTATTTAGAAAAGCCACTTGAATTGTTTTTGGATGACGTACTCGTTGATACACTTCGCATTGCAGGCGATTTAAAAGGGCGTGTTGAAACGCAAATTCAGATATCGGGTAGCGGTGCTGGCAATTCACGCCAAACCGCAATGAGCGCTTCGCTTGGCCAGATGAAACGCCTGCAAACCGTTCTTATCACCGGCTCACTTCCAGTGAAGCTTGATATTGTAAAAATGGATACAGTTTCTCCTGTGCTCGGCACGCGCTTCCTGAACAATCTGTATTTTGTTGCGCTCGCTGCTTTTATTGGAGTGATTGTGGTTGTGCTTCTTCGCTATCGGATGCTCAAAATTGCGGTGCCGATGATTTTGACGATGATATCGGAAATCATCCTCATCCTCGGCTTTGCTGCACTGGTTGGATGGAATCTTGACCTCGCAGCAATGGCAGGCATCATCATCACCATTGGTACGGGCGTTGACGCACTTATCGTTATCGCAGATGAAACTATCAAAGGTGAAGTAACGTATGACTGGAAAAGAAAACTAAAACAGGCAATGTTCATCGTCTTCGGTTCTTATCTTACGGTAGTTGCAGGTATGATACCATTATGGTTTGCTGGTGCTGGTCTGTTGAAAGGTTTTGCATTCACAACGATTGTAGGCGTTTCTTTTGGTGTCTTTATTGCACGACCAGCGTATGCTGCAGTGCTTAAAATTTTGCTGAAGGCGTAATCTTCTTCAGAGAATCAAGCTTTATCTTTTTCATCTGCAATTTGCGTGTGTACCACCACAGAAGAAGTTTTCTGTTTTGTTTGTGCAGCGTTTCACATTTTTTTTCGAGAACTCTTATTTCGTTTTCTACACGTTGCTTTTCATGCTGGAGATGTACAATCTTTCTTTTGATGACACGCTCTATTTTTTTTTGCTGCTGCTCACGCTTTTTGTCTGCTTCTTCTTCCTCCAAATCATGCAATTCGCGAATTAAGGGCATATCATTGACTAATGTATTTGTTTTTATATAGGTTGCGTGGGTTCCGGTGGTCGTTGGAGCAGAAGGAAGGCGAAAAAATTAAACGTTTTTTACGTATTTTTTTCTTTCTTTCGTAGCGTCAATGACTGGGCGTCCCTATCGACCTATCTCCACTACATTTATAAATTCTGAATGTGACTCTGTCTTCATGTGGAACAAATCTGTTTTCCTCGTTCTTTTTGCTTCGTTTCTATTGTCGATAGCGCAGCTTCTTCTCAAACATGCAAGTTCAACCTTTGCTTTTACATTCGCTGGCATTTTTCAGATTGACTTAATCCTCGGCATTGCATTTCTTTGCATCACTGCTGCGCTGTTCATCGTTGCTTTGCGCGATGGGGAATTAACTGTTTTATACCCGTTGATGGCAACGTCATACGTCTGGGTTGCGATTGCTTCGCCTTTACTTTTTCCGAGCGATTCGCTGAACGCTCTTAAACTGGCAGGCGTGGGCAGTATCATTATCGGTGTGTATTCGCTTGCACGGGGGCATTCATGACCACGTTCTGGAGCTTCGGAGTGCTTATCGCATCAACTATCTTGAGCTCAATTGGCGCTTTTCTATTCAAAGTAGCAAGCAAAGACTTTCGCTTTCGACTTGCATCATTGTTGAATAAAGAACTTATCTTTGGCATCGGATTGTATGGAATAGCTGCAATTCTTACCATCATTGCCTATAAAGACGGAGAATTGACCGTGCTTGTGCCGCTTGGCTCATTAAACTATCTCTGGGCAGCTTTTCTCGCGCAAAGGTTTCTCGGTGAGAAGATGAACGCATGGAAGTGGAGAGGTGTCTTGTTCATCATTTGTGGAATTGCACTTGTTGGTCTGGGTGATTTGCTATGAAGACAATTGTGTTTTCCGTTGGCGGTTCCGTTGTCATGCAGGAGCGTGTTCAAGTTGATTTTTTGAAGGAATTTGCGTCACTCATGTTCTCACGTGCTGAAAGAATTATTATTGTTGTGGGTGGCGGTGGCGTTTGCAGGATGTATCAGCAAGCTGCAGGTAATGTTGCATCGGTTTCTGACACTGACAAAGACTGGATTGGCATTGCTGCAACCCATCTCAACGCACAACTCATGAGAAGCATTCTTGCTCGCGATGCCTATGAGCAGGTAGTTGTCAATCCGACGATTGCATTGAAAACCAAAAAAAGAATCATCGTTGCAGGTGGATGGAAGCCCGGACATTCTACTGATATGGATGCTGTTGAACTTGCGTTGCTTTACGGCGCGAAAACCATCATTAATGTTACTAATGTGAACTATCTGTACGATGCAGATCCTCGTGTCAATAAAAACGCGAAAAAAATTGAACACATATCCTGGGCAGGATTACAGAAGCTGGTCGGCAAGAAGTGGTCGCCCGGTATGCATGCACCCTTCGACCCGGTTGCGACGCAGCGCGCAGCAAAAGCGGGTTTAAAGCTCATTCTTGTTGGAGCGAATGTTCACAACATAAAAAATGTGTTAAATGGCTCAAAGTTTTTGGGAACAGCTGTTGAATGAGCCTGCGCTTTTGTGTGTTGTTCCTGCACCAGCATCTCAAAACTTTTCTTGTTGCGCTTTTCCTGCCACCGGTCAAAACCGGAGCCTTCGACCGTTAATCTTATTTTGTTTTTACGGTTGCATTGCGGACAGGACGCTGTTTTATAATGGATACAATTGTTAAACTCTGAGCTCCATTCTTTCAATTCACTGCCACAGTAACAGTGGGTGATATTGTCGTTCTGAATAAGATGGTCTTTCATTTTTCTAACTCCTCTTGTACCCAGTGTTCAGCTGCTTCGTTTCCCTTGCTCGACCACGATGAGATGACGGGCACTTCATAGCAATGCAGATGATGGATAAGCTCGCGGATAGCATCAAGCTTCTTATCGGTTGTTTTTGCCAAAATGGCTGCTTCTGAGGCTTCTTCGAGCTTTCCTTTCCACCAGAAATGGCTCTCAACCGGGAATATGTTCGCGCAGGCAATCAGCTTCTTTTCAAGCAACGCGCGAGCTATCTTTCGCGCCTCTTTCTTGTCCTTGCACGTGACGTACACGGAGAGCATGTGCTTTTAGGATAGTTAATGTTTATATACCTTTGTTTTCTCTCGTGGGTCGTAAACTACACCGCATTAAAAATGCGTAGCTTTTGACTATGCTCAACCAACAAACCATCGGTAAGGACGGGGAAGGTATCATCACACGTCACGTGTGGCACGTTTACAAGTGCCTGTCGCTCAACCAGCATAGGATGGGCGAGATTTCGTGCAGCGTTTAGGTCTGCCGAGTATGAAGAAAAACCGCAATGGGAACAAGAAAAACAACCTTTGGAACGAGAACCGAGCTGTCCGCATTTATGACAGAGTTGGGAAGTGTAGTTAGGTTTAACACTGATAACTTCAATTCCCTTTCGTTCAGCTTTGTATTGGATGAAACTTTGCAACTGATAGAACGACCAATTGCTAATCCAATAGTTCATTCTCTTTCCTCGTCTTTGTTTTCTTATTCCTCTGAGGTCTTCCATCACAATTTTGTTTCCGTTAAAATTGGAAACGATGTTTTTACTCATGTTGTGATTAACCCAAGCCATATAACGATTTTCCCGACCACTAAGCTTTTTCAAAAGACGCTTAGCCGACCTTGTGCCTTTGGCTTGCAATTTCGAGCGCAAATATCTAAATTTCCGTTTGATTTGTTTGACTTTATGAGAATTATAAAACCTGCCGTCGGAAGTGACAGCGAGGTTGTTTATTCCGAGGTCAATACCAAGAACACGTTTTTGCGAAGCGTTGTTAATGGTATCAACCTCTTTGGAAAAAGTGAAAAGAAAGAAACATCTACCTCGCTTGTCCATTCTAAGCAAACTCTCATTGACATTCCAACTGAAGTATTCTTTGTAGCAGTCAGGGACAGAGAATTGGACTTTGATTCTGCCTTTGATTGTAGCGATGCTCAGGACATTGTTTTTGAACGAAGCAGAGCGGGGAAAGTTATATCGCAGAGAAGCCCGCTTGACAAGTGGCTTCGTCTTGGCTTTCTTGAGCATACCACAGGCTTGTTTGATGCACGCAATAGCAAGTTGGCTCTGCAAACCGAGAGAACGCAGATGTTTGTAAACGAAAGGGTGGAGTTTGATGTTGTTTTTGATTTGTTTGTTCCAAGCCGTATCGATACAGAACTGCAATCCTTTGGTGTACAGCTTGAGAGTGCTGATTATCTCAGGTCTCGATTCAATCTTGATTTTAGCTGTCACAACGCTTCGCATAAGTTTAACCTAGGAGAATTGATATTTAAACATTATGGAGGTTTTGGCAATTCCTCACCGCAACAAGATTGCAGTATCTTGCCGGAGACTATATGAAAGTACTTTTTGAGTCTGCTCTTGGCGGTTTTGTTCTCGATGGGCAAAAAATTGTCGAGCAGGGTGACCTGAAGCAGCTTGTCAAGAAATATCCCGACGTACGACTTGCAGATGAAACCCAGTCGTTCCGCTTATTGCCTCTACTGAAAGAGCCACGTTATTTTACTGCATTTCGCGATGCTCATATTCGTGCGACATTACAGTCGTTGCGAACCATGGACGTTACTGACATCCTGATTACTCATGCTATTCAGTCGGTACAAGAAATCGATAGTGTTGTTCATGTGCTCGTCAAACGCTGTAGAGAATGGTATGGCATTTATTGCCCGGAGACGCGTTTGATTACTGATAATCTGAACTTTGTTGAAACTATCATGAAAGCTTCAAAATTGCAGATTCTTGAGCAGTTTAACATTTCTGAAGCACAGGCACTTGGCGTTCCGCTGGACAAACCGGATGTCCTTCAAATGCAGCTTCTTGCGGAAGAAGCGGCTCATCTTTATCATCTCCGACAGCTTCACGAAACGTATTTGTCATCGGTGTTAAAGCGGCACTGTGCCAACATGCAGGAGTTGTGCGGAACATTGATTGCTGCGAAGCTGATTGCGAAAGCAGGTAGTTTGAAACGGCTTGCGTTGTTGCCGAGCAGCACTGTCCAATTACTTGGAGCAGAAAAAGCACTGTTTCGGCATTTAACCAGAAAAGCACGAAGTCCTAAACATGGACTCATTGTTAATCATCCTCTTGTTCAGCGCGTGCCACGCATGATGAAAGGCAAAGCAGCACGGGCACTTGCGGATAAAATAAGCATGTGCGCACGGCTTGATTATTTCAAAGGAGCGTTCAAAGCAAAAGAATACATGAAAGCACTGGAGGAAAGGTTTCAATGATGCTTTGTGAGACTACACTCCTGTTTCGCGATGATAGCTATCTAAAAGAGTTTGACGCACAGGTTGTTTCACTTGATGGAAATTTAATCTATCTAGATAAAACTGCGTTTTATTATCAAGGCGGTGGACAACCTTTTGATAAAGGAAAAATTGCTGGGCATGATGTTGTTTCGGTGATAAAAACAGAGCAAGGAATCAGTCATGAACTCTCTGGACATGGATTATCCGTAGGGGCAACCGTTCATGGTATTATTGACTGGAAACGAAGATACCTTCTGATGCGAGCGCATAGTGCAGCGCACGTGTTGAGTTCGGTTATTTTTAAACGAACGGGTGCATTAGTAACGGGCAAGCAACTCGGTCTTGATGAAAGCCATATTGATTTTCAGCTCGAAACATTTGACAAAAGCCAGTTGTCTGCATTTGTGGATGGTGCAAATCAGCTTGTGAAGAATGGTGCAACAGTGTCTTGTTATGTTTTGCCCCGCGCTCAGGCATTTGCA
>C687J35174_10007833_pt1 | contig 13682 bp, 5 predicted proteins | sample RifCSPhighO2_01_FD_35174 | JGI IMG/M metagenome (IMG submission 35174) | reverse complement strand
TCCCTGCCGCCTTTGGTACTGCTCCAACTACGGCTTATTGGGGAAGTAGCCAGACTGGTGCCAATCAAGGAGACGCCACCTTTGCCGCGACCACCGTCTCCACCGGAACAAAAATGCAATCAGATTGTGACGATGTGCGGTTTACCGATATCAATGGACTTAATCTTAAATATTACTTTGACTCAACTAATGGTCCCTGTAATATCGCGACCTCCGACTTTTACGTGCTCATGCCCACCATAAACACCGGAAATAATGTTATCTACATGTATTATGGAAATCCTTCGGTAAGCTCTGGCTCACAAACTGCCCAATTTTCACAAAGCACCTTTTCACCAACCAGTGGCCCAACACTTGCCAGTGAAGAACAAGCCCCGCAACCGGCGGCATACTGGAAATTTGATGACGGGCAGGGAAGTACGGCACAAGATTCAACAGTCAACAACAATGACGGTACCCTCGGCACCGGCTCATCAGCGCCCACCTGGACCGAAGAATCCCGCTGTGTCTCGGGCAAATGTCTGCAGTTTGATGGGAGTAATGATTATGTCTCTGTCAGTAACACGGTAAACAATATTCAATCTGTCTCCTTTTGGACTCGACCGGCAACAACGTCAGAACAATTTATAGATCTTAATGGCTCGGCGTATATCCAGTCTTCCTCTGGAACTATTTCCGCCACCGGTTTTACCAGTCCCACAATCTATGTTGATGGCGTGGTCTCCTCAACAATCACTGCCAACAAATGGTCGTATGTCAGTGTCACTACAGGAACTGCTCTAACTGGCTCGGTGATAAAAGTCGCACAAGTAAGCACTAATTACGGACAAGTGTTTATGGACGAAGTGAAAATCTATCCCTATGCGCGGACTGCCGCACAGGTGAAGGCCGACTTCGTCAAAGGCTCATCGGCCAAAGGCGGCGGCGTCCTCGGTGCGGCAGACACATATGCTCTTTCACAAGGATTAGTGGGATATTGGAAATTAGATGAATCGGCAACGCCTGCGATTGATTCATCAGGAAATGGCAATAGTGGAACATGGGCAGGAGACGCCGCTAGTGCCGCCGGAAAATACGGCAACGGAATTACGCTTGATGGAACAGGTGATTATATTAATGTTGGGAGCGCTGTAACGGATATCGCAGATACGGCAACAATTTCGCTATGGACAAAATTTAATTCAAGCGTGGGCGACTCGTATCTAATGAATAATAGTCAAGGACAATATTATCTTCGTTATGCACACGCTTGTTGCTGGGCTTCAAATGGATATTTTAACTTTACAATTAAAATAGGCGGCGCGGATAAGTCTTGGCTAGTTGCGAATATGACGACTGCCGGAATCCCCTTTGATACCTGGGTTAATGTGGTTGTAACCTACAACAAAGGAACAGCGATATTATATGTGAATAACAAGATAATATCTTGGTCGACCGTACCAACAGTGACGTCAACAACGGCCGATGCTCAAAGTGGAAATCTACTCCTGGGCTCATATAATGGTGCCGCCTCATTTTATCTGGGCGTAATGGATGAGGTACGCATCTATACTCGAGCGTTAACTACGTCGGAAGTCTCCCAACTCTACAACTTCGCCCCCGGGCCAAAAGTTCACCTCAAGATGGATGAAGGTACGGGGACAAGCGCCAATGACAGCTCGGGCAATGCCAACACTGGAACACTGAATGACGGATCAAACTGGGGTACAGGCAAATATGGTAAAGGAGTAACTCTAGACGGAACAAATGATGATGTTAGTGTTCCGGATGTGGGGTATTAAAAAATATGAAAAATAATATATTTATACGGGCGCATCGTGATGCGNNNCTACAATCGGGCGATTCATGAATCGCCCGCAAACAACAATTTACCACAACGCAAATCAATTAGATTAAAAAATTATGATTATTCCCAGAACGGGGCATATTTTATAACCATATGTACCCAAAATCGTGAATATTTATTTGGCCGCGTAGGGGCGATTCATGAATCGCCCGAAATGATATTAAACGAAAACGGCAAAATTGTGGATTCGGTTTTGGAATCATTATCAAAACGATTTCCAATTGAATTGGATATCTATCAAATAATGCCAAATCATGTCCATATGATTGTTTGTATCGTTGATCATGAACGGGCGATTCGTGAATCGCCCGTAAACGGCAACAATCAGAACGTTAGTATTGGAGATTTTGGATATTAAAGAAAAGCTCCCCGAAGGGAGCTTTTCAACAAGCGGGATTCAAAATCCTCGTACTTGATACACAAAGATATGATACTAAAACAAAACAATTTTGTCAATAGGAAAAACAATGTGGCGGAGGATGGAGGAATTGAACCCCAGCCCTTACAGGCCGAAATATGTATCAAGTATTCTCCGGAACCATCCGGATTCACCCTCCGGCCACAACGCGCATTATCTCAAATCTATCTTTTCTTGTCAACAAAATCTGTCATTCTGAATCCCAACGTATGCGGGATCAGAATGACAATTTCAGTACTTGTTTGTTTCTTATTTTTTGTAATTTGTGCTTTACACCCGAAGGGTGTGTTTGCCACCAATTCCGGCCCATTTTCTGTGGGGCTCTGGGTCAATCCAACGAGCTCTATTGCCACAAAAGCGCTCGTTGCCAAAGCTGAAGAATTGCGGGTTGTCACCGACGGCTCGGGCAATCCGGCGTGCCAAATCATGGTCTCCTCTGCATGGCAAACGGCCGCCACCTCCTCAACCGCACTGACGCTCAATACGTGGAGTCATGTGAGCTGTACATATGATAAAGTTACCGTCCGTATCTTTGTCAACGGCGTGCAAACGGGAACGCAGGCGCTGACTACCGTTTCCGACGATACCGCCAATGTTTTTCGCATCGGGCAAGATGATTCATCGGGAACTACCTATGGTAACCTCACCGGCACGGTTGATAATTTTCAATTTTACAATTATGCTCGAACCTCAAAACAGATCGTGGAGGATCTCAACGCAGGTCATCCAGCGGGGGGCAGTCCAGTAGGCTCGGCAATAGGCCATTGGAAGTTTGATGAAGGGCAAGGAATTACCGCGAACAATGCCGGTTTTGGCGGCTCGACGCTCAATGGAACTCTTACCACCATGGCTTCCCCAGCAACTGCAACCTCCGGCTGGACAAATAGTGGTAAATTTGCCAAAGCGCTGAATTTTGATGGGACAAGTGATTATGTGAATGCGGGAAGCTCCTCAAATCTTAATCTAGCTGGAGCAACGACAATTAGTGCGTGGGTAAAATCTGCAGTGACTACAGGTAGTACATACGAAGACGTAGTTGCACGCGGAGGGGTTTTTACAAATAATACTGCGTACGCCTTTGGAATCAGATTACAAGGATCTAATGACTCACGTGTCTATTTCTACTGGAGAAATGGAGCAACTCTTTATGGAACTGAGAAATCAAGCACAGTCATTGCTAATCAACAATGGCATCATATTGTTGGCGTTCGTGACGATTTATACAATTTAAGTCTATATCTGGACGGTGTGTTACTTGGTACTGATGTGAGCAACTCTGTTGCTGTTGATGGAGGACAAAGCACGTATATAGGTTGGGGAACTGAAGTAGACTCCGGTGAAGGTCCTTTCAACGGCTCAATTGACGAAGTCAAAATATATAATGGCGCCCTTACTGCCGCGGAAGTAAAAATTGATTATAACCGTGGCGCCTCCATTGTCCTCGGGGCTCTTTCTGACAATTCCTCCTATGAAAAATCTGCGGCGAATCAGGAATACTGTGTGCCGGGGGACACTACCTCCTGCGTCGCTCCAGTCGGCGAGTGGAAGCTGGATGAAGGCACCGGTACCAGCGCCAACGACACGAGCGGAAATGCCAATACGGGAACTCTTGGTACCGGCAGTTCCGCACCAACTTGGAGTACGGGTAAGATTGGGAAGGGGTTGAATTTTGATGGGACGGATGATTATGTGAGTGTTGCTGATAGTTCTAGTCTGAGCCCGAGTCAAGTGACGGTTGAGACTTGGGCCAAATTTAACTCTATAGCTGATGGTAAAACAATAGTAGCAAAAGATAAAAGCAGCGGTCAATCCTATATGATAGCTATCGGTGTAGCAAACGCAGGTTATCTAGAATTTGCCACTTATAATGGAGCCTGGTATGGGGCTAAAGTTCTAAGTTCAACCATTTCGACAAATACCTGGTATCACATAGTTGGGTCTTATGACGGTACCAACTTAAGGCTTTACGTTAATGGGGTATTACAAAATACCGCATCTGGACCGGCCTCGATCGACTATACAGCAGGCTTGAGTGATAAACGTCTGACCATAGGCAGATACTACGCTAGTGGTATAGGTAGTAATTATTTTAATGGCTCGGTTGACGAGGTAAAAATTTATAACTACGCCCGGACCGCGGCTCAGGTGGCGTGGGATTATAATCGTGGCGGGCCAGTGGCTCGATATAAACTGGATGAATGCGCCGGGCCGACAGCCAATGATGCCAGTGGAAATGGGAATAATGGGACGATAACGATCGGGTCCCTCGGCTCACAAAGTTCGCTCGGGACCTGCGTCGACGGGTCGTCGACTTCGGCCTGGTACAACGGCGCGACGGGGAAGTTTAACTCATCACTGAATTTTGATGGGACGGATGATTATGTGGATACAACGACTGGTGATATTGTTTCGAGTCTAGGTGCTATTTCTGCTTGGATAAACATAGGAGCATACGGAACGGTTGGAGATAGCTATATCCATGTCATTTCTTCACAAGTTACGAGTGGAGGAGATAGCGACTTTAAACTACAAATAGGCGATGGTACTGATGGGGGTAAGGACAATGTTTTGATTGACCGTGTGTTAAACGGAACGGATTCGTATTCCATCTCAACTACGAACCTCAGTTTGAGTACGTGGTACCATGTCGTTGGTACATGGGATGGCAGTACGGTGCGACTGTATGTTAATGGGATTCTAGAAGACTCAGACAGCGCCAGCGGAGCGATTCCTGCTGCCGATACTGCCGTGTATAAGATAGGCGTGCTTGGCTCTTCAGCTGTTCGGCATTGGGAAGGTAAACTCGATGACGTGCGGATTTATAACTATGCCCTGTCGGCGGCACAGGTTAAGACGGTGATGAATGATGGAAGTGCCGTGCGTTTCGGCCCGAATACGGGCGCGCCGTAAATTTTTTCTTGTCATCCTGAACTTGTTTCAGGATCTCAATAAAATGAAAAATTATTATCTATACATTATGACAAACAAAACAAATACTACTTTTTACATAGGTGTTACCAATAATATACAGCGCAGAGTTTACGAACACAAAAATGAACTTGTTCAAGGTTTTACATCAAAATATAAGCTTAAAAAACTTGTATATCACGAAGTGTATAACAGGATTGAAGAAGCAATCGCCCGAGAAAAACAATTAAAGAATTGGCATAGGGAGTGGAAGATGAATTTAATTAAAAGTTTAAATCCTGATTTTAAGGATTTATTAGATGCCGAAACGAGTTCGGCATGACAGAGTGGCGATGGCGGCATGACAGAGTGGCGATGGCGGCATGACAGAATAATTGTCATCTCTTGAGCCTTTGGCTCCAGAGCCAAGGCCTGAACTTGTTTCAGGATCTAAGAATGGAGATGCCGAAACGAGTTCGGCATGACAAATACTAGAAATATGAAAACGTTACTTAAAAAACAGGTTAAAGCGTTTCCGCCTTGTAACGGGCTTTGGGCCCGAATACGGGGCCGCCATAAATACCATGAAACAACTAATTAAAAAACTAAATATCCGCAAAGGACTCATCATTCTTTCCGTCATCCTCGTCCTCGGAGGCATCTTCTTCCACCTTGCCGGTGGGGCAAAAGCCATCCAGTGGTGGCCGGGGGGGACAAGCTTTGCCTATCGTAAGCAATTGACGATTACCAATAGCTCCGCTGTAACTCTTTCAGCCAATACCACCGTGGCAATTACGGTAGACACCCAGACGCTCGTCCAACAGGGAAAGTTGCAATCAGACTGTGATGATCTACGCGTCCTCTACCAACCCAACTCATCAACCAGTACTGAAGTTACTCGCCATCTTGTGTATGGCTCCAATGCCTCAGGTGCCTTGACGTGTTCAACTTCTACGAACACTAAAGTCTTTATTCCGCTTCAGGCGTCTCTTGCCTCCGCCGCCAGTACGACTGACTATCTGGCGTATTATGGAAATGGTTCGGCAAGCTCACCATCATCAACCGACAATGCATTCGACATCTCCTCAATCGACGCCACGCTCGTCTGCCCGTTTGATGGCTCTTCGACCTGCGCGGCAGGGGAGACACCAAGCACCGCAACGGGAGCAATCCGATATTCCGGCTCCAAAAGTGCGGTTTCTTTTAGCGATGTATTGGGTAGTACTATTGATACTACCGCTAATTTAAATTCATTATCTCAATTTACGATAGAATTTTGGATAAACCCAAAAATCATAACGGGATCAGGTCGCATTATGGGGCAGGGGGCTTCCACATTCTATGTCCACTGGTTGTCAGGTGCATTACGATTCACAGGTACAGAAACCGCTTGTGATACTGGAACACTAACCGCAAATACATGGCAGCATGTTGCAGTTACGTACAACGGTACAACAACTCGCTGTTTTCTTAATGGAGTAGTCTCGACGCCTGTTGCAGACTCGGGGACTATTAATTTTGGGACATCACAAGCATGGGGAGGGCAGTCCTCTGGCGCTGGAAATCTTGATGGCATGTTGGACGAAATACGTGTTTCCAACACCGCTCGTTACTCCTCCAACTTCACCCCCCAAACCACCCCTTTCATCCGAGATCAATATACTAAACTCCTCCTTCACTTCGACGAAAACGGCGATGATCCAAGAAATACCGGCAAAACAATCGATGACTCGGGAAACGGCAATCATGGCACCATCACCGGTGCAAAGTATGTGGGAGGGTTGGCTGGCGTGGACAACCCGACCACCCTGAGCGCAGTCGAAGGGTCGGTGGGATCTCAATCCTATGCCAAACACGAAGGAGTGGTTTTAGAACATTCAACTACAAACTATATAACTAATCCAAGTTTTGAGAACGCTTCAAATTACGCTATTGGTTGGACAGCGGCAGGTTCAAATCTTACAGCTTCAAATAATACGACGGCACCCTACTACAAATTTGGTTCTCAAAGTGAAAAATTGGTAGCGAGTGCTTCAGCTATTTCTGGAACTTCTAACATGAGAACAATTAACATCACTACCGGTAGCACCGCTGAAACTCAACTTAGTATGTATGTTTACGATGGCACATCTGGAAACGTAGGGGGTACTGTTTCTGGAACTATTGCCAAGATAGTTTATAACGGTACTGCCCAAACAAGTTCTTATGTCGATATGGGTGGTGGCTGGTGGAGGGTTTCTTATAGAGCCGTTACTGGTACAAGTACCGCGGCTGAATATGGAATTGAGGTCCAAGTTAGTAAAACAATTTATATTGATGGAGTACAATTAGAAACAAGTCATTTGTCTACCTACACAGATGGTTCACTAGGGAGTGGTTATAGTTGGTCGTCAACGGTAAATAACAGCACCAGCACTCGCGCCACTGCTTCTCTTCAATATGCTTCTACAAATAATATCTCTGCCAATGAGGCAACCATCTCTTTTTGGCTCAATTTTCCTGTAACAAGACAGAACTTCAGTACCGTAGCTTTATTTAGCTGGGTAGGAACGCATAGTATTCAAGTTACTTACTTCAATGGAGGAATAGGTTTGACCATGACAACGAGTGCAGGTACAGTAAATTGTGGAACTAGCCCGACCAGTATTGATCCAGGAGAATGGCATTTATTGACTCTCACTTATAAAGCAAACTCTGGAGGAAGTGATGGTTGTCAGATATATAAAGACGGTACTGCTTCTGGTACTGGAAGCTCAAGTCAATCGTGGACTTTTACACCCGGTTCAGGAGATTTGGGTATTGGCAAATCAATAGGTAACAATTCTGTCGCCGATTCTATAATTTCAGATCTTCGCATTTATGGTACTCAACTTACCTCCACCCAAGTCACCGATCTCTACCAAGCCGGGCTTGTGGGTCATTCGGAACAACCCCAAGTTGACCAGTTTTCGGCCAACAAAGGTGAACAGCCACTTTCTATCTGGCATATGGATGAAGCAACGGGCTCAACGACCTATGATTCCTCACTCTATCATCACGACCTCACCCTTGGAACGGGAAGCTCTGCCCCAACATGGAGAACTGATCACATCGCATCAAACAATCCTCGCTCAACATTCCTTCGTTTTGACGGCTCAAATGATTACACCTCTCGCGCCACCGATACCGACTTTAACCCAGGTACTGATTCCTTCACCGTCGGTGGTTGGTTCCGGCATCCTTCCACCCAATCAGGAACGGATACGATTCTGACTCGTTTCGGCACGGCCGGGTACAAAATATATATGAACTCATCTGGCTTTATCTGTTTTGGCACTGATGATGACAGTACCTGGGGACCGGACGACAGTGCGTGTACCACAACCAGTTATGCTGACTCAACCTGGCATTATTTCTCGGCGGTGAAAACGGGGACTACGAGCATAGTCCTATACGTCGACGGCCTATCCGTCGGATCAGACCTATCAATCCTAGCGAGTGGTACTCTCAATACCTCTTCAACTCTCTATCTTGGCATCGACTCTGACGCCGCCAGTAACCCGTGGACAGGAGATTTGGACGATTTTCTCACCTACACCTACGCTCGCTCCGCCGCACAAATTAAGGCAGATTATCTGAAAGTTGCTCGCACAGGCTCTTATCTTGGAGCCCAAACCACCGATCCACTGGCAAACGGACTCGTGGGGTATTGGAAGATGGATGAAAATACGGGAACAACCACGGTAGATGCGAGTGGCAATGGTAAAACCGGAACATTTAATGATACGCCAACTTGGAGCACGGGTAAATTTGGCCCTGGTCTGGATATGGATCCCACGGATTATGTAACATTCACCAGTACGGCCTTTACGTCGACAGATTCGTGGACGGCAAGTTACTGGATTAATTCCGATACTACAAAAAATACCATTCCTCTTGGGCGGGGAACCACTTCAAGTTATATATTCTCTTATATGAGTGGTGCATCTGGCCAAGTTGGTTGCCGAAATACTGCAGGAGAGACATCATCGGGCGTTACTGTTACGCTCAACACAAGTACGTGGTACCTTATTACCGCCTCAGCTGATGGCCAGGGGCTTTGTAAGATGTATGTTAATGGGTCATATGTTGGAACATCAAATCCAGGAGCTTCGGGTAGCGCTATTACGTTTGACAGATTTGGACGAGCCTATCCAAGTGATACTTTTTCAATTGATGGGAAAATGGATGAGGTTCGCATCTACAATCGCGCCCTTTCTCCCGCTGAAGTTTCCCAACTCTACAACTTCGCCCCCGGTCCGGTGGGGTGGTGGAAGATGGATGAGGGGACAGGGACGGCAAGCATCGTTGACTCTTCGGGAAATGGGTTAAGCGGAACAATGAATGGGTCAATGACAAATACTGACTGGGTACCGGGAAAGTATGGAACTGCTCTGGACTTTGATAATAATAATGACCAAATCAGTGTCGCATCGAACTCTTTATTTAGGCCAACTGGCGCATTTACACTATCAGCTTGGATTAATAGTAATTCACCAGTAACTGGAGATTGTGTGTTAAATGTCGGCGATCCTGAAAACTCTCCTTTTAACGGATATTATATTCGATATAACGGCGGTAGTATGCAAACATTACTTGGTACGGGTTCAAATTTCATTAGCGCACTTCGTTCACTTGGTTCTTCTAATACATGGGCGCATGTATCTGGTGTTTTCAATGGATCAACACTAACGACATATGTTAATGGTAATCCTGGAACACCAACTTCATATACAGGGTCAGTTAGTTATCAGGGAACAGAAACGTTTCTTATTGGAAAGGGAAACGCAAACTGCCTGGCCTGGGATGGAAAGATTGACGACGTGCGTGTCTACAACTATGCCCGAACCTCAAAACAAATCGTTGAAGATATGAACGCGGGGCATCCGGCGGGGGGGTCTCCAGTTGGCTCATCCGTCGCCACCTGGCACATGGATGATATGGAGGGAACGGTGGCGGAGGACTCGAGTATCAATGGTAATGATCTCACGCTTTCTTCACGTTCGTGGACACAATCGGGCAAGGTCAACGGCGCTTGGAATGGGACCAATGCCGTCTGGCTCTCTCGAGCTGATGATTCCGACTTTGATGTCTCGGCAACCGAAGACTATGCCATCACCGGCTGGGTGAAGTCGGACTCGGCAACTAATCCCGGAGCGACTGAATATGTCGTTAACAAAGCTTCATCAGTTATCGCCGGATATGCTGTTTACTTCAACACCTCCGGCAATCTCTGTTTTGGAATTGATGACGATACCACCTGGGGACCAGATATTGCGAGTTGTAGCACTACGGACGTGTATGACGCTTCTTGGCATCATTTCTCCGCCGTCAGGGATACCGTCGCCGACAAAACATACATCTATGTCGATGGCCTCTCTCGCGACTCTGACACTGACTCAACCAGTGCCACCCTTGCCAACTCACTGCTTCTGTATGTGGGAGATCGAGATGGAACTGACAATGGAGACGAATTTGCCGGAGATATTGATGAAGTGAATATCTACCGTTCCGCTCTCAACGCCACTGACGTGAAGATTGTGATGAACAATAATTCCGCCGTTGCTGTCAGCGTCCTTGGCGCCACTGAAGCCTCAAACCTATCAGATGGGGCAGGTAATGCACCGGTTGCCGAGTGGCTGATGAATGAAGGCGTTGACAATACTTGTACAGGAGGAGCCAATGATGTTTGTGACGTCAGTGGCAATGGAAATGATGGGGCGAGTACCGGTGGACCCGTCTGGACTGCGGGGAAAAATGGCTCAGGACTGCGGTTTGATGGGGTTGATGATTATGTTGATATACCTGATAGTGCAAGTGTGGCAAGTTTTACTGCTGCCTCAGTTGATCTTTGGTTTAAGCCTACTGCTAATCCGGCAAGCGCAGCGGGTATGTACTTTGAATCAACAACAACATCAGGATTTACCCGATTTGGAATTTTTCATCAGGCAAACGGTACAGTTACAGGTTTGATGAGAGATACAAATACAGGTTCATCCTTTAGTGCTAATTCAACTACAACACTTACGCTTAATCGATGGTATCATCTTGAATTAACAGTGGATTCTGCGACCGATAATTTAATTTTATATGTTAATGGGATTGCTGAAGGAACAAACTCAACAGCCAAAGGAGCGTTTACCAGTGGTGCACCAGCTGAGGGGGTTAATATCGGCGCGTATCGACAAGCACCCTCAAATCATGTTTATGTATCAGGTTTTATCGATCAAGTGAAACTTTTCAACTACGCCCGTACGGCAGCTCAAGTCGCCTATGATTACAATCGTGGTCGGCCGGTGGCGCACTGGCGGCTTGATGAATGTCAGGGAAACACGGCGTATGGCAGTCCAATTGGCGCCAATTATGACAGCACGCTAAATGGAACGATAACCATTGGTGCTTCCGGAACGCAAACGTCAGCCGGCACCTGCGGTAGTGGTACTTCAACCGAGGCATGGAATGGCGGCACGACGGGGAAGTTTAACAGTAGTCTTAACTTCGACGGCACGGATGATTATGTTGGTGTGGGGGGCAGTTCTCCGGTGAATACCGTTTCTTTCTGGGTAAAACCAACCAGTACCACGGCTTCGATGATCAATCTCACCGCTGGAGCATATATCACCGCTTCTTCAGGAACTATTTCTGCCACTGGATTCACCACTCCAACATATTATGTAAATGGGATAGCTACAACTTCTCCAGTACTCACTGCAAACGCATGGAATCATATAGTAGTCACTACCGCCACCAGTATTACTGATACGGCCTTCACCATTGGCAAAGCAAATGGAGCCTTTACTGCTGGTCAAATTGATGACGTGCAGATTTTTAATTATGCCCTTTCTGCCACACAAGTTAAAAAAGTTATGAATGAAGGCGCGGTGCGGTATGGACCGAATACGGGGCCGCCATAAAACGAAAAAGCTCCCCGGAGGGAGCCTTTTCAGAATGCGGGATTCAAAATCCTCGTACCTGATAAACAATAATATGATACTAAAACAAACCAATTTTGTCAATAGCAAAAAAAATGTGGCGGAGGATGGAGGAATTGAACCCCAGCCCTCACGGGCCGAAATATTTATCAGATACACTCCGGAACCATCCGGATTCACCCTCCGGCCACGGGGAAAGTATAGCACACAATTTTTGGAAATTAAGTAAAAATACCTAGTATGAAAAAACGAATTAATAAACCAAATCCTCGCAAAGGACTTATCATCCTTTCCGTCATTCTCGCCCTGGGCGCAGTCTTTCTCCACCTCTCCAACAAATCTCTGGCCACCTGGTACGATGACAACTTTGCCTACAGGAAAAAAATCACCATCGGCAACACTGGCAGTGCCGTCTCGTCAGCCCGAAAAGTTCTTGTGGAAGTCGACACCGCCGCGCTTACCACCGACAAAATGCAGGCAGACTGTGATGATACCCGGTTTACTGATATCAATGGAAAAGTCTTGCGTCATTTCATCGATACCGACAGCGGTGCTTGTGACACATCGAGCACTGATTTCTTTGTCGAGCTCACGTCCGTGACAACAGGAGACAATATTATCTATATGTATTATGGTAATCCTTCGGCCATCTCCGGCCGCTCTGCCGAATTCTTTGCGCCTGATGCCTATTCCTCACTGGGCAATAAATTAAAAAGCTATTGGACGCTTGATGAAACCAGCGGCACCCGTTATGATTCGGGCAGAGGCAATGAACTGACTGATAATGCTACCGTCACCTCAGCTACCGGTAAAATATCAAACGCAGCAGACTTTGAGCAAGATACTTCGGAATATCTAAACCGAGCCGACAACGCCGACCTTTCAACCGGAACCAGTGACTATACCGTGGCAATGTGGATTAAGCCGGAAAGTATTTCGGCAACGACTAACCAAGATCTTATTATTGCTCGCAAGTGGGGTTCAGACGCTGCTGATCAGGAATGGAATTTAAGAGTTAAAAGCGGTGCGTCGCCTTCCATAAAAATGGAAGTGCTGAGTGGTGTTACATCAGGTGGCACCATCGCTGCCGGGAATTGGTATTTTGTCGTAGCCACTGTAGATTACGATGCAGCTTTACCCTCGATCAGTGTTACTGGTTACATTGACAATGTTCAAAAGTTGGGTGGAGGTTTTTCAGGTACGGCTGGACGCGATGGTGCGGCCGACTTCCAAATTGGTGGCAACAATCCCGATTTGTTAGAGACAAAATATTTTGACGGACTCATTGATAACGCCATGTTTTGGAAACGGACGCTCACCGCCGATGAACGGACGGCTCTTTATAATGCCGGCAACGGACTATCATTTGGTGTGGTTACGTTTTCCCCCACCTCCGGTCCCACACTGGCGAGTGAGGAAACTACTCCGGGACCAGCTGCTTATTGGAAATTTGATGATGGGCAGGGAAGTACGGCACAAGATACGACCGTGAATAATAACGATGGCACCCTCGGCACCGGCTCATCCGCACCAACATGGACAGAAGAATCCCGCTGTGTTT
>C687J35174_10007825_pt1 | contig 13692 bp, 17 predicted proteins | sample RifCSPhighO2_01_FD_35174 | JGI IMG/M metagenome (IMG submission 35174) | reverse complement strand
GTTTAATGGAAAGATTCATACGAACGGTTGCCTCTTGGCAACCTTTTGTATTTTAACATAGAAACGATGGGAAGTGGGAGTTTCGTAATTCAAAGTATAGTAATAATTTTTACATTAAAAATACTACCCCACCCCCGCCAACGATCACGGTAGTCTATCCCAATAGCTCCAGAGACATCCTCTACCAAGGTAAAAGTTATACTCTTCGGTGGTCAAGCGCTAACCTATCAGCTACCACTTCGGTCCAGATTGAGTTTATCCCTCGCGATTCTACCCAAAGTCGCTACACCGTTGCGGGGACAGCGAACACCGGCAGTTACACTTTTAATCTCAGAGACACCAAATACGCTACTCCTTTCCCCGCTGGTTACTACCTGATGGAAGTGCGAGCCTATCCTACTAATAGCCAACCCGTTTTCGATCGCAGTGACAATCTCTTTCAGATTCTGGGTGCATCCAGCCGTTAACGCGCGGGTCTTTTTTGTACCCAGTTGTTAATTCAAGTCAAAAATAATCTTCAGATTTTTGGAAACCACTTTTTGAATACTTGGACCAGCAGACCCCAGTTGACCAAGAATTATTTTCTTGTTTATGGCCGCCATCTTTCGCAATCTGATAATCGAATCAACTTTCAAACCGGTTTTTCCAAATTCTGGAGAAGATTTTTTGATTAGGATATCAACTTTATCTCGATAGATTAATTGGGAAGAAATAAATGCCACAATGACATCATCATCTTTTGCCTCGGCCGATAATATTACCGCCGGCCTCACTTTTTCTCCCGACAGATCAGTGAAGGGGAAGACAGTTAAAACGATCCCCCACTTTTTATACATACCGCTTCTTCAAATCACTGACCGAATATAGGTCAGGCTCGTCTTTGAGAAAGTCAAAACTACCGGCGTTAGCCACAAAGTTAGTCCACTCATCCAATCTCGGGTTTAAATAGTCAGGGTATTTTATCAGTAGTGCTTCTGGTCGATTGTGTCGGCCGATGCCTAAAGTTAAGTCGTTTTCGCGAACGGACATAATAAGTTTTCCTAACTGCCTGCGCGCGATGGTGGTGCTTATAATTTTCATGTGTCCATTGTACATTTCGTACACTTGCTGTCAATTGCTAGGCGGGGTTGCTATAATAAAGCTAATGAAGCTACAAGCTAATGAAGCTACTTCTCGCGGTTTTACTCTCATTGAACTTCTGATTGTGCTCGCGATTGGCGGTCTCCTTGCCGGTGCGGTGGGGCCGGCGATTAGTCGTTTCCCGTCAGGGAGTCAGCTTGATGAAGTGGCCGGCGATCTTGCCCAAACTCTGGCGTTGGCTCGCGCGCGGAGTGTGGCGGGATTAGCGAATTCCACTCACGGCGTTTTTCTCGAGCGCAATAGTGGTGTCCCCGATCGGTACATTCTTTTTCGGGGTGGGAGTTATACCACTCGCGATCCACTTTTCGACGAGGTGGCAATAATACGAGACTCGATTGAATTAACCGCGGCTCTCGTCGGTGATGCTACCGAAATGATCTTCGCTTCCTATTCCGGATCACCAAACGTAACGGGAACGATCACTCTTACCCACTCTACCGGCGGGGGACGCACTTTACGGGTTAATGATCTTGGTTTTGTCAACACCGAATAATTTATGTCTCCCCGCTATTTTTTTTCTGGTCAAAGTCTACTCGAGGTAATTGTGGCTTTAGCGATTTTTTCACTTATCGCTGGCGCTTTCGTGACCCTCACTCTTGGTAGTATTTCGAGTGTTAATTATGGGACAGATTTCCTTGTTGCTGATGCGTTTGCTGACCAAGGTGTTGGTGAGATTCGTGCCCGGCGCGACAATGCTTGGAATGATTTGACGGACGGTACCGAAGTTGAGACTATTGACGGCCGTTTCGAGCGCACGATTACCGTCAGTCCCGTTGATCTTGAAACCAAACTACTCGAGGTGGAGGTTAAGTGGTCGTCACCAGTTGGTCAGATTCAAACTGTGAGTCGTCAAACGCGACTCACTAATTGGGATTCTCGGGATTGGATTCAAACTGATTGGTCGGATGGTAATGGTCAAATCTCTTGGTTTGATCCGGCGCGTTACGATAGTGATGATGGGAAAGTTGATGTGACCACGATTGGTGAAGTAAAGTTAAAAGAATTACCGGTGGCCTGGTCCCTCTTCGTTGATACTGATGTCCAACCTTGGAACGACCTCTGGCTTCTCTCTCCAACTGACGGTTTTGCAGTTGGTGGGGTCGGCCAGATTCGTCGTTGGAACGGGAGTAACTGGGACACTGCCCTCGCCTCCGGTACGACCCAGAATCTAAACGCCATCCATTGTTCATCAGCGAGTAATTGTTTCGCGGTTGGAGGAAGTGGCCAGATTGTGAGATGGAATGGCACAGCTTGGTCGCTTTTCGTCGACACCGGCAGCCAGACCTGGAATGACGTTTTTATGATCACCGCCACCGACGGTTTCGTCGTTGGTTCTGGTGGCGACATTCGTCGTTGGAACGGGAGTAACTGGGACACCACCCTCGCCTCCGGCACGACCCGAAATCTAAACGCCATCCATTGTTCATCAGCGAGTAATTGTTTCGCGGTTGGAGGAAGTGGCCAGATTGTGAGATGGAATGGCACGGCCTGGTCCCCCTTCGTTGATACTGGTGTCCAACCTTGGAACGACCTCTGGCTCCTCTCTCCAACTGACGGTTTTGCAGTTGGTGGGGTCGGCCAGATTCGTCGTTGGAATGGGAGTAACTGGGACACTGCCCTCGCCTCCGGCACGACCAAGAATCTAAACGCCATCCATTGTTCATCAGCGAGTAATTGTTTCGCGGTTGGAGGAAGTGGCCAGATTATCCGTTGGAACGGGACGATGTGGTCAGTTTATTCACCCTCACCGACCCCCCAAAACCTGAATGCCCTTTTTCTTTTGTCAAAGAATAGCGGTTGGGCGACAGGGAATAGTGGTGTCATCATCCGTTTCGCTGGCGGTGGCTACGAAACTTCCGGCTTACTGGCTTCTTCCGCTTTTGATGTGAGTGATCCGTCGCCAGTGCAAATTATTGGTTGGGACGAGATTATTCCGGCTTGCTCGCCCGCGTGTTCGATCAAGTTTAACATCAAGACGGCAGCGACCTTGGCGGGGTTAGCGAGCATTCCCTGGTCACCGGATTTCACTCTGGCCGCCGGTACGATAATCAACGCAAGTTATAACGGTCAACGCTTTGTCCAATATCAAGTGCGTTTAACCGGCGACGGTTTGAGTACGCCAGTACTTCAAGAAGTTCGTCTCAATTACAAATGATGATTTTAAAACCTACAACCTACAACCTACAAGCTAATCAAGGTTTTACCTTGATCGAGTTAATTATTTATCTCGCGATTGTGAGCGCCTTGGCGACCAGTCTGATCCTGTGGTCGCTCACCGTCCACGATCTTGGCGCTCGAGCGCGGTGGGGGACGGCCATCAACGCGAGTGGCCGCTTCGCTCTCGAGACCATCACTCGCGATATTGAGCAGGCGGCATCAATTACTAATCCGGCCTTGCCCGGACCGAGCTCGACCCTCGTTCTCACTAATGATCTTGGCGAGACGGTGACAGTCAATGTTTCGAATGGCCAATTAACTCGGACGGTGGGGAGTGGCGATCCGCTTCGCCTGACAGCCTCACCCGTTGAGGTGACTAATTTTACCGTTGCTTTAGCAACTTATCCTATGGCTATCCGAAACTCTTTGTCTGTCACTCTAACCCTTCGCACATCGTCGGTCCCCGGTCGAACTTTTACCACCAGCGCTAATCTTCGACGCCAATGATTATCATGTCAACTCTTAAAAAAATAAATCCCGTTAGAAATTCCTGCCCCGGTTTCGCGGCGCTCGTGGTTGTCGTGATCGTTGGGGCGGCGGCGCTCATCATTGCTCTCTCAACCGCCTTGCTTGGAATGCGTGAGTTAGAAATTGCCACGACCTTCGACCGCGGTTGGCTGGCAAAAACATTTGCTGATGGTTGTCTTGATACGGCCTTGCTTGCCTTGCGTCTTAACCCGATGCCAGGGAATTCAGATTTTACCAGTGGCCTTGGGCGGTGTATAATTACGATGAGTGATGAGGGCGGAGGCAACCGTCGAGTGACGGTTCACGGTATTGTCGGCGAGAACGATCAATTACTCGAAGCTTTGGTGGCGACAGCTCCATCTAATCATTCGATCACTTTACTTAATTATAACCCATGAATTTTTTATTTCCTCGAGCGGTCGGTATTGACATCGCTGACCGGAGCGTTGAAGTAGCCGAGCTCTGCCTGCGGGCGGGCAATGTTCGAATCACGGCTTTGGGTCGCGTTGCTTTGCCTGCCGGGGTGGTGGAGAGAGGAGTGATTAAAGACCGTCCAGCTCTCGCCTCGGCCGTTCGAGAAGTGTTTCGCGGGGCCGAGACTGTTTCTGGACGACGGAAAAGAAAGACATCGGGCATTGCTCCGCAGCGAATTGTTTTTGGCCTGCCTGATTCGCAGGTTTATATTTATTCTTTTTCCCGCCCGTGGAGCGAGATCCCGAAAGGGAGTGATGCTTTGGGGGCACTTGTTCTCACGGCCGCTCGCGAACATATTCCGCTTGAAGAATCCGATCTTCTGATTTCTTATAAAATATTACAACGGACAGACACCGGACTCGATTTCTTGGTAGCCGGTGTGAGTCGACGTTTGATTGACAACTGGCAGGACTTTTTTACCGAAGTGGGATTGAAACCGGGATTCGATCTCGAGACCATTGCCACCTTCCGAGGTATTTTTCCCGAATCGGTAGAGCGGCCGATTATGGTTATTGATTGCGGCGCGGTGGCGACGACGCTGGCTGTTTTCGATCGCGGTGGGCTTCGTTACAGCCGCACTTTACCGCAAGGGGGCGAAGCTTTGACTCAAGCGATGATCACGTCTCTGAAGATTGATCGCGAGGTGGCGGAAGAGAAAAAGCGTGAAGTGGGCATCCTCGATGTGGAGAGTCAGATTTTTACTATTCTTCTTCGTGAGTTGGCGCCGGTGAAGGACGAGATTAAGACAACGATTGATTATTATGAACGTTGGTCGGGGCAGAAGATCCAGGCCCTTCTACTCACCGGCGGCGGGAGCCAACTACGTGGTCTCGTGGATTACTTCCGTTCCAATTTAGAATTACCGACCGGTGTGGCGCGTTCCCCTTTTGTTAAACAGCCCATCGTCTATCTCGAGGCGATTGGTTTGGCTCTCGGTGGTTTGGGCAAGCGTGGCCGAGGGGAGCTCACGATTCGCGCTGGAGTGCACACCGGCAGTGGTTTGGGGCGGCGCTCGGCGTTCCAATTCTCTCTGGCTAATAATCTCGGTTTGATAAGTCTGATCCTGATATTGATTGTCGGAGCGGGGGTGATGTCTTGGGCGTTCCGTTATCGCCAAGCGGCTGAAGTAAAGCGGGCGACGGCTCGCGAGGCGGCCCTCGAGAAGATCCCGATCGTTTCTGTTTCAGAAGTTCCGGCAGGTGATCTTGATCCTTCTATTGTGACTTCAACTTCCCCAATTAAAGAGGTCACTTCTCGGACACTAGAGATCAGTGAGACACCAACCGGATGGCTCAACGTTCGATCCGGGCCGGGAACAAATTTCGCTCCTGTGGGTCGAGTGAACCCGGGCGAAGTTTATCCACTCTTGGCGGAAGAAGGGGAGTGGTATAGAATTGAGAATGGCTGGGTCTCTAAACAATATACAATTATTAAAAATTAATTTTTTATTATGTATTATCTAAAAGCTAAAAGCTATCACCTAAAAGCTATCCCAGGCTTTACTCTCATTGAACTCTTGATTGTAATTGCGATTATCGCCATTTTGGCCGGAGTTGTTTTTGTTTCTCTGAATCCGCTCAAGCGTTTCCAAGATGCTCGGAATGCCAGTCGTTGGACGGATACCACGGCGGTTCTCTCGGCAATCAAGGTTGACCAGGTTGATAATGGAGGAGCTTATCTAACCAGTGTTACTGGTTTGACGGCCGGAACTAATTACATGATTGGGACAGCTGTGACTGGATGTAACGTTGCCGCTTGCACCCAAGTTGTGGCCAGTGCTAATTGCGTTGATTTGGCCGGTTTGTCTACAGAAGGGTATTTAGCGCGAGTGCCAGTTAGCCCGGCGGGTGTTGGCACTTGGACTGATAGTTTGACTGGTTACTATCTGAGCCGCAATACTAACGGCTCGATTACCGTTGGCGCTTGTGATGCCGAAGATGGCGAGACAATTACGGTTAATAGATAATGCTTTATACTCGTAAGGGGGATGACGGTACGACCAAGGTCCTTCATTGCGATCAAAGATTTTTGAACTTTATCCCCGGCGCGAGAAGAAAGCCGAATCAAATTGGGCGCTGGTACCATGGCCTATCTCAACCGCCTCTCGTCACTTCTTTACGCTCTTGCTAGACGCGTTAATCACCAGTCTGGTATAAAGGAGCAATTACCGGATTATAAATAGATGGTGTCTATGGTGTAATAGTAGCACTAACCCCTGTGGAGGGTTCAGCATGGGTGCAAATCCCATTAGACACCCCGTCGAGAAGTGATTATTAATTTATAAACAAATGTATGAATCCAAATAAAAAGATGGAATGGTTATTGCGGATTGGCGTCGCCGGAGAATTTGTCGGACATGGTTTGTTGGCGATTGGGGGGAAAGCAGATTGGATCAAGTGGATCACCGAGTTGATTAAGGTTGAGGTGACAACTGCCACGACCTTGCTTCTCGTTATTGGAATTATGGATGTGCTTGTGGCCTTGATTGTCTTGGTTAGACCGATTAAACCAGTGCTCCTCTGGGCGGCCTTTTGGGGTTTCTGGACAGCGCTGGTCAGGCCATTGGTGGGACAAAGTTGGTTGGACTTCGTTGAACGAGCCGCTAATTGGGCTGCTCCACTAGCCTTGTTTTATTTTTATCGAGCCAACAAACAAGGGCTAGAAGAATAGAAGGAGTTTGTGGTAAGATCAACGAGGTTTAATCTTCATGACATGTGTTGTGGAGACGATAGTTCTTCTTTCTTTGGAGAAGTGGTATGAGAAATTTGAGTGGAAGGGCTAGGGTGGCAGTTACTGGAATGGTGTTGGCCTTTGGTTTATCGCCACCGGTTAGTGCACTCGCTGGGGCAGTCACGATCTGGGAGACTGGTTTTGAAACTGGATTCCCACCCGAGATTAGCGTGATTGGCAATTGGTCGGTGATCACCTCAAGCGCCGCGGCTCACAGTGGGGCCAAGGGGGCAGACATTGTCGGCCCCAATGGTCGCTCGGACGATCCGTTTGGCGATGCTTTGATGGTGACCGTTGACGCTCGAGGTTATCGGGGATTAAGTTTAGGATTTTGGTCCAAGGTCCGTGGTGAGTTGGAATCCGAGGATGATCTCACTGTTCAGTGGTCTACGGATGGAGTGACGTGGGACGATCTAATCTCTTTCACCACGGCCTCGACGGGAGACTGGGCGTTTTCCTCTCTCGATCTTCCAAGTGGGGCTGACGATGACCCCGATCTCAAACTCCGGTTTTTCGCCTTGTTTTCTAGCGCTGGTGACCGGATGGGGTTCGATGATCTCGCTTTGACAGGAACACTGGTTCCCGAGCCTAGCACGTTCACTTTTTTATCAGCTTGCCTCTTGGGTGGTAATTACTATCGCCGCGGACGGCGTTTGGGCTGATCAATTTTTTCGGGGCTGACTCTATTTCTCATAGAGTCAGCCCCTTTTCTATGTTGAACTCGGGATACAGCTGGTTGACTTAATTATGGACGGGTATATAATAGATGCTTGCAGTCGTGGTAGGTCGACTTTACAAATACAAGATAGTATATTCAAAATTTTATGAAGTGTCCTAAATGTGACGGTATAATGATGGCTGATCCAATGAATGCTGGCATGATGAAGTGTGATAAATGCGGCCATACAATGAAAGCGGAATAAGTTAGTGAGGAATTGCTTTTTTCGCAAACAAACACCCCCATCCGGGGGTGTTTGTTTTTGCTACATGTTACAATGGGTTGGTGAAAAAACTTTTTTCTAGCCTATTCATCATTATTCTTTTAGCTCTTATCGGGGGGGTGACTTTTGCCTACACCATAATCTTTACCGTGCCACGTACGGTAATTAGTGAGAGTTTCGCCACGATCGTGAATGCTCGTTCCTTTCACCAAGATATGGCGGTCAAAGTGGTGCTCGAGTCCCCGTTTATCCTTACGGCTGAAGGGATGGTCGCGACGGATGTGGAGTCGTCCCCAAACACCATTGGCCCGAGTCGAGTGGCCGTAGTGGTGAATGGCCAGTCGAGCGGGTTCTCGGTTGGTGCCGAAATTCGTTTTATTAATGACATGTTGTACGGTCAGATAAGCGAATTCCCATTCCTGTCTTTTCTATCTGTTTCGGCCACCACTAGTCCGATTGGGAAGTGGTATTCTGTATCGCTTGCCGAGCTCGAAGACTATGCTTTTCGGCAGGGAGTTGCTCCGGCCGAGATCGCCAAAGCCAAAGATCAGCTAAATAAATTTGGTCAGACGGAATTTCTCTCCCAAGTCGATCTTTGGTTTCAGAATGGGATCTTCATTCCGAGTCGCCGAGCAAATGTGGTTCGAGTGGATGGTGAGTGGAAACGCCAATACATTGTTACGATCGACAAAGAGAAGCTCGCGGACCTGGTTGACCCGAAAGTTGTGGCTGATTCATTGAAGTCGGTAACTTTTGATCCGTTGATTGTCACCATCGGCTTGTTTGATCATTCGCTCCAAAAGATTACCGGCGGAATTAGATTTGCTAACGAAGGTTCGATCGGTGCGATGGCGGGGAAAGGGGCAGTTTCTTTCACTGTTAGTTATCGCGATATTAATGGACCGATCGTTGTGACGGCGCCGTCTAACGCGACTTCTATTTTGGAATATATTGAGCAGGTGATGTAAATAGCGTGGAGTTGACCTTTTAGAAAAATAGTTTATTCTATAAATATCAGGCTGGAGGTTTTTAAGAAAGGGTGGCGCGAGATGGTTACCTTAGAAGCAGTCGTCGTTGAAGAGTTGCGAAACACAACAGTCTGTGATTGCAATTGCCACGAACCAGAATATCGGGCCAGGGCGATCACCGTTTGTCCCCATTGTTGTGACCCTTGTTATCTTTGCGGGAAAAGAATTGCGACTGGCGAGATGAAGGATCATGTTCGTTTTCAACACCCAACCTCTTTTTGATCTTTTGTTGTCAGTTTGGCCGTCTCGGTGTTTCACTTATTGGTGGGTGAACATCGGGGCGGCTTTTTGTGTTACAATTTCTTCATCATGAATTTTAAAGAGACGGCCAAACTGATCTGGGAAGCGATCCAGAAGTCGCAACGGATTCTCCTTCACCTCCACCCCAATCCTGATCCGGATTCGGTCGGGTCGGCGCTCGCTACCGCTCGCGCCCTAAGAGATTTGGGCAAAGAGGTGACGGTGATCAAGGGCGATTCGCCCCGGCCGGAATATCTCTCTTTTTTACCCGAGTACGAAACGATCGTGCCGAAAAGTTATCTCGAGATCGATCCAACTAGCTTTGACTTGTTTCTAATTCTTGATATTTCGCAACCGAACCGAATCACGGGGCTGGGCGAAGTGAAGTTCCCGCCAACGCTCAAAACAATTCTGATCGATCATCACGTGACGGCCGAACCCTTCGCCGCGATCAATTTGATTGCCCCGCAATATCCGGCCACGGCGCAAATTCTTTATCATCTTTTTCGCGAGTGGGGGATTAAGTTAACCCCGGCGATCGCCGCTTGTCTTTTTATCGGTTTATACGGCGACACTGGCGGGTTCAAGTATAAAGGGACAACCAAAGACACCTTCCTTATCGTCGCTATTTTAACCGAACTGGTGCCCCATTTCTCGGAGATGATTTTTCAACTAGAGAACAATAATTCTCGTGGTCAATTGCTCTACGAAGGTTTGGCCCTAAGTTCGATCGAGGTGGTTGGCGGAGGGAAGGTGGCGCTCGTCGTTTTGTCTCAAGATCAGTTAGTGGCGAATGGTCTTCGTTATGAAGACACTCAAGGAGTGAGCATCGCCAATCGGTTAAAATCGGTGGTGGGTTGGGAGATCGGCGCGACCTTGATTGAACAACCCTCCGGTTTCGTTAAAGGCAGTTTTCGTACCCGTGATCCGAAAAAGTTCGATGTCGCCAAATTGTCGCTGGCGCTCGGTGGCGGTGGCCATCCGGCCGCCGCCGGGGCCACGCTCAAAATGTCTTGCCCGGAAGCGCGAAAATTGTTCCTCGAGAAATTGTTGATTACCTATCCTGAACTGGCGAAAGTTGCTACAATTTCGACATGAATGATCAACGAGGATTTGGTTTGATTGAACTTCTTGTCGCTTTCACGATTGTTGGGTTTCTTTGGGGTGGGGTTAAATATCTTAAGCAATATGGAGCCGAATCGGGGAGTGCTCTAAACGACGCCTTGGAAGCCAAACAAGCGGCAGAGCAAGCCAAAGCGCTTGTCGAATCGCGCTATCAGGACATCGCAACTTCTTCGGCCGACTTCTCTTACTGAAGCCATCTGACTTTCCTTTTTCTGTTTTTAGTTTTACACTCTAAATTATGGCTCTTCTTCTTGATGGCCGCCGCGCGGCGGCGGTTTGGCAGGTGTCGCTTAAGGCATCACTCGACATGCGTCCGGTGCGGCCGGCCCTTGCCATTATCCAAGTGGGCGAGTTGCTGGCCTCCGATGTTTTCATCCGACGGAAGCTTAAGTTTGGCGAAGCGATCGGGGTACCGGTGATTCACCGGCAATTTCCGGAGATTATCACCACTTCGGCATTGCTGGCCGAGATCGATCGGTTGAATCGTAATCCGAAAATCAACGGAATTATTGTCCAATTGCCGTTGCCGTCCTCGATTAATCACGCGGCGGTCATCGAGGCGATTCTCCCCAGCAAAGACATTGATGGGCTCACGGCCATGAATCTTAAGCGAGTTTGGGAGTGCGATCCGAACGCGGTGCTCCCTGCTACCGCGCGGGGGATTCTCCGGCTTCTCGATCATTACGGGGTTGAGATTGCGGGCCGACACGCGGTCGTCGTTGGCCGTTCGACCTTGGTCGGTAAGCCCACAGCACTTGCCCTCCTCAATCGCGAGGCGACAATTACAGTTTGTCATTGCCAGACGGTCGACCTCGGAGCCATCACTCGGACGGCCGACATTATAGTGGTCGCCGCCGGCTCACCCCACCTTATCACTCCCGAATACGTGTCGCCCGGGCAGACGATCGTGGATGTGGGGATTACGCCTGTTTCGCGTCAAGGCGGCGGGTCCGTTGCCGATGGCCATTTGCTTGGTGACGTCGATTTCAAGCAAGTCGAACCGATCGTCGCGGCGATCTCGCCGGTCCCGGGCGGTGTTGGTCCCATGACCGTTGCCGCCCTTTTCGCCAACCTAATTGACCAGACAGTGTAAGATTGTGAGTGAGTAAGTTGTCCACAGGGGGGGGTTGCAATTTGTGGTAAGGGGGAGTACAATCAACCCTAGGTTAGGTTGGTTACTTGCTTTCATTGTTGATGTCCTCGCCCCTTCCCTGGTCATTACGGTGTGAAGATCTTCCTCCCCTCACACTAGGCCTTGGCAGGTTTTCTGCAATGAAGCTTCTTTCCCCTCCGGAAAGCTCCTCTTCGCCTTCGGGCAACTGGAGCTTTCTTTTTTTGTCTTGATTTGCTACACTGCTGGTTAGAAATCGTTCTCCTGTTCGTTATTAATCTTATTAAATAATCATCCTAATTTTATCTATGCAGAAAAAATCTAATCTCTGGCTGATCGTGATCGCGATTATTGTGCTCTTGGCTCTCCTCTGGCCCGTTCTCCGTCGTGAGAAGACTCCCATCGACACCACGGCTCTCGATGAAGAGACGGCCACCACTAGCGAAGACATTATCCTAAACCTAAATGATGATGGGTCGCTTACTCCCGCTGGCCTCCTTTCTGATAGTAATGATGAGACGACCTCCACTTCTCCGATTAACCAAATCTCTAGCCAAACTCCGACCTCGCTACCCCTCAAGATTTCCTTCGGCAATCAGACTCGCAATCCGAAGACTTGGCAGTGTAACACCACCTACGCGGTAACCCGGACGGTTCCCGCCACTTCGGCTGTCGCCCGCGCCGCGCTTGGCGAGCTTCTCAAGGGTCCGTCGCCCGCCGATGCTTCAGCCGGTTTCTTCACCTCGATTAATCAGGGCGTGACGATCAAACAACTCACTATCAATGGGGGAGTGGCCCAGGTGGACCTCAGTCAACCTCTCATCCCGGCCGGCGCCGCGGCTTGTCTTAAGGACGGCGCCCGTGCCCAGATCACCGAGACACTCAAACAGTTCCCAACCGTCAAATCGGTTATTATTTCCGTCAACGGCGTTCTGTTCTAATTTTCCCCACATCGGAATCTAATTTTTATGGACATCAACATTTTACTCTTTCTCCTCGGGCGAATCTTATTCGGCGGGTACTTCGTGATGAGTGGTTTGAATCACTTGACCAAGCTTGAAGCCATGACCGGTTACGCTCTCTCGAAGGGTGTCAAGCCGGCGAAGCCGGCGGTGGTTATCTCGGGTCTAATGATCATTTTAGGCGGGGCGGGACTTTTGCTGGGATTGAAAATTGGTTGGTCGGTTGGACTCATTGCCAGTTTCCTAATCCTCGTGACTTTCAAGATGCATGCTTTTTGGAAAGTGCCTGACCCGAATTATCAACTGATCGAGAAGGTTAACTTCATGAAGAATCTGGCTCTCCTCGGGGCGGTTCTGATGATGCTTATGATCACCGCTTGGCCGGCAAGTTATGGTGGGTAACAAATATGTTATGAGTATCCTTACCATTCCCAAACAGGCTGAAGATGAGGGGACGAGATGATGTTTGGCGCCGGCGCATCGGGAACTACCGCCTGTTTTACAAAATTGATTTAGCTAATCGGATCATTGTCGTTTTCGATCTCGAGCGTTGAACCTCTTCGACTTATTGATTTAATCCAAACCCATGTAATATCCCCTAGATTATTATTTCCTATTCTACCCAATCTTTTTGGCGTTCTCGTCAAATATGTCGTCTAACTCGAAAAACGATTGACAGGGTTTTGCCCACCTTTATACTTACGGGCAATGAGGAAGGTATCACGATGTCTAAAGGCGGTCGATCATGGGATCCTTGAGGCTGTCTTTCCTCTGTTGTCAGGACAAAAAAATGTTCCAGAGCTCGTCTCGCTTAGCGGGACGAGCTCTTTTTAGTTCTTTCATAGTTCTTTGCCGGATTATTAATTTTAGACAGAATTGAAAATTATGAAGAAAATTCTGGTAAGTATGTTGACCCTCGCGGCGGTGCTCGTGGTCCTCCCGATGTTCGCCGCCTTCGAAGCGCATGTGATCAATGTGACCGCGACAATCGAGAACGCGCTCAATGTGCCGATCGAATCGCTTAACTTCGGCACCGTTTTCCCGCAGGAGAAGTTCGACCAGTTTTTCTCGGTCGCGCTCTCCCAATCTTTCCAAGACGAGGATCGCGTGGATGATGTGGAGTATGTGATTCGCCAGAAGCCGAAGTGCCGGGCAATTAATCCAGATAATTCCAAGCCGTTCGCTCAAGTGGGCGAAGACGCTAATGGCGACTGGGTTTGCCCCGACGGTTACGCGGTGATGCCACTTCTCTGCCC